>OGKS01000541.1_pt1 | contig 20937 bp, 19 predicted proteins | sample 1572491 | NCBI WGS metagenome assembly OGKS01 (sample SAMEA2582153, study PRJEB24529) | metagenome | biome: Human gut stool | place: China | collected 2011
AAAAATACAAAAAAGGCAACTAATTCGCAATGAAGTAGTTGCCTTTAATTTTATTTTTTTAGGAATATCCCTTTTTAGGAGCCCAGTGGGGCTCCTTATTCAATGGCAATTGATATGTTCTGAGTATTGATCTTATTGGAATAATGTGTGCGGCTATAAATGCTCGTAGGTTTTCCTTCGTTGTCGAATGTATAAGAATAAGTAGTATATTCATTATTGTTGTTTTCAGGAGTAGAGCGGGCTACCAGATGTTGCGTCGGCTTGCCTAAGATTCCGGCAAATAGGGCGCATTGGTGGAATGAAAGCGGATAAGTTTCTAATAAATCCAAACAGGGCAGACGATAATAATTGATTGTTTCTCCGGCTTCATACATTATTTTATTTTCTCCGTAATCAGTGAAAGATTCATTTGTCAGTGACGGGGAAGTAACACTGATCAGCTCTCCGTATTGATAAACGAGCGACAGGGTATGGGAAGAGTTTTCGGGCTGTAGTGTACCATTTATGGATGTAATATTTTCATGCAGTTGAGTTAAGTATCCGTCCGTGTATGTAAAGTTATATTGGCGTACTTGGGAAATGGTCGTGTATGTACATTGAGTTGCATAACCTTGTTCATTCAATGTATATATCCATTTGTTATCTTCACTGTCTATCACGGTGACAAGGTTGTTCTCATATTGTAAAGTTACCTGATGAAAAAGTTCCTGTACAATTTCATCACCAATGCTGACTGACTGTGTATTGGTATAGGATGTGAGCTTATTATCCGTATATGCATACTCATTCTTTATAGTGTTGATAGCAGTGGAAGAGGTGGTCATATATGTCTCTTCAACTTCGGTCATTACCATTTTAGACATTGTCGGAACAGGTATATTAATCTCATTCCACGTCTTCTCTTTCTCATCATCGTCGGAACAACTGAGAAATAGAATAGTGGTGATAAATAGTAGAACTACTTTTTTCATTCTAAATGTTATTAAAGCCTTAGTCCTTTACTGCTAAAACGTCGGCTGGCTGGACTGCTTACACTCTTTTCAACTTTGAAGTGAGTCTGTGTTGCACTTTCTTCTGGAGTTTTGTCATCTTTAGGCGGATATGTACCGTCCAATACTCCTATGGCGATCTTCAGCAATCTTTCACTTTTACCATCCTTGTCGAATGTACCGAATGGTAGGAATTCACTGTAATTTGTACTCCCATCTATTGTGGTTTCACTGACTTTTAAATCGGTAGCTGGAGAAATGGCACCATAAGTATCGTGTTGGGAATTGTAAACTGTACATACTACCGGGTTGACTGACCATAGAAATTCTTCATTAATAAATTGTTCTGTTGCTACATTTTGTCCCTTTGTCGAACTGCCTACAGTAGCAATAGGATATACATCCTCTAAAAAAAGACTTCTAATGAGCATTTCCGGTGCTCCCATTGTCGTTCCGCTGGTAATGGCGATTAAACTGTGTAAGTCTAAATTAATCTCTCTATCTGTACCGAACAGAATAGTGGCGTCTTTATCCGTATTTTTATCATTATATTCAAGATAAGCCATTGGCTCTCCTAAACGGTCGGCTGAGGTCAGAATAGTACCTAACAACTGAACACAATCCATTGAACCTCCCTCATTGTAACGAAGGTCAAGAATAACAGCTTGTACGCCTGCTTCCTTGAACTTTTGCGAGACACTGCGTAATTCATTGTTGTATTTTTCCGGCTCGGCTTTTGTACCGGCTGTGAAGCTATTGTACATGAGATAGCCTACCTTTATATTTTTGACCGGTGACTCAATAATCTCATATTTATGTACGGGATTGTCTTCTACTATCCGTGCTGCAGGCATTTCAACGGGTTCATCTATTGGAACAACTCTATATTCCATCGTCGGTCCTTCATCTTCTCCGTCACCTCCCTCATTTCCATCTTCTTCATCTTCTATTTCCACCTCTTTCCACTCGCCCAAAGTCAGTTCTACAGCTTTAGTTCCTTGCAATAAATATGTCTCATATTTCTTACTAATGTAGGAAGTGTCTACTTTCATGATCCAATCACCGCGTTCTAAACCCGCCTGTGCGGCAGGGGAACCTGGAATAACGTAAGTAATCAATGCGTTGTAGGCAGTGTCAATATCCGGATTTCTAACTAATGAATAATCAAATCCATATGTGGGCAATGGAGTTGCCATAACAGAATCTACAAACGAATAACTATCCTGCTTCGATTTCACTTTAGATAGGAAAGAGGCAGGTTCTACAAATAAGTTTACATCATCATAGGAAGGTAGCTCCTGATACCACAGATAGTTCTGTTGCATGATGTCTAATATCCATGTATCCAATGCTGTTTGGTGGGCATACTCCGGCCAGCGGTCAACACCACAGGAGAAGAAGCCACTGAGAGATACGATGGTCAGGGCGGGTATAAGGATTATCTTTCTTAATTTCGTCATCATAAAAAGCTTTTCACGTTGCAAATGTAGGAAATACTTTGCTTATCTACCACATTTATGGTATAAAAATGCCTTTAATGTGTGATTGGCTGTTAGAGAATCCTGCGTTATCTTTGTGCTTCCAAAATAATCAATAGGCATTAGTAAAATAGAATAAGTGATTAATAAACGGTAATTTCATGAATATAGCTGCATTGTTATCGGGAGGTGTTGATAGTTCGGTGGTTGTTCACTTGCTTTGTGAGCAGGGCTACAAACCGACTCTTTTTTATATAAAGATCGGTATGGAAGGAGCGGAGTATATGGATTGTTCGGCAGAGGAGGATATTGAATTATCGGCTGCTACTGCCCGAAAGTACGGTTTATCTCTCGAAATAGTTGATTTGCATAAAGAATACTGGGAAAATGTAGCGACTTACGCCATTGGTAAGATCCGGCGGGGATTGACGCCGAATCCGGATGTGATGTGCAATAAACTAATAAAGTTTGGTTGCTTTGAACAACGCATCGGGAAAGAGTTTGATTTTACGGCTACCGGTCATTATGCTACTACGATACAGCGTGATGGAAAAGTGTGGCTGGGTACGGCAAAAGATCCCGTAAAAGACCAGACGGATTTTCTTGCACAGATTGATTATCTGCAAATTTCCAAACTAATGTTTCCCATTGGAGGATTGACGAAACATGAGGTGCGTGAAATTGCAGACGCGGCTGGATTACCCAGTGCCAAAAGAAAAGACAGTCAGGGCATTTGCTTTTTGGGAAAGATAAACTATAATGATTTTGTCCGTCGTTTTCTTGGCGAGCGGGAAGGAGCGATTGTAGAATTGGAAACCGGAAAGAAACTAGGTACACATCATGGTTATTGGTTTCATACTATCGGGCAGCGGAAGGGGCTTGGTTTGAGTGGAGGTCCTTGGTTTGTTGTTAAAAAGGATATTCAGGAAAATATCATTTATGTATCTCGCGGCTACGGTGTAGAGACCCAATATGGGAATGAATTCCAAATGCGTGATTTTCATTTTATAACGGATAATATTTGGAAGGGTCAGGATAAGGAAGTGGATATAACCTTTAAAATTCGTCATACTCCTGAATTTACTAAAGGGAAGCTCATTATGAAGGGAGATAATCAGTTTCATATCCTATCTTCTGAAAAGTTACAAGGCATTGCTCCGGGACAGTTTGGAGTGATTTATGACAAAGAAGCTCAGATTTGCGTGGGAAGTGGGGAGATTATCTGTTAAATAGTTCTTTTTGAGTGGCGAAGATTGAATAAACAAGATTATTTTCATTACTTTTGTTTCGTAGAATTATAAATAAAGGAGGTTTGATTATGACAACGATGGAATTGAAAAGCCTGAAAATGGACTTGGTAGAGGAACTCCTGAGTTTGAATGACAAAGAGATGCTCAATCGAGTAAAAAACTATTTGAAACGACTTAAGAAGATGGAAGCTGAAAAAGAAGAGGACGAAATCAGTAAGGAAGAGATTCTTGCAGGGATTGATGCTGGACTGAAAGATGTAAAAGCCGGGAGAACAAGATCTGCTTATGAACTCATTAATGAACTATAGTATAGAAAGTTCTGCCTCATTTGATAAAGAGGCAAAACGTTTAGGGAAGCGTTACGTTTCATTTAAAGAAGATTATTTGAAACTTCTTGATGAATTATCTCGGAATCCTCAACTTGGAACAGATTTGGGACATGGTTTGCGTAAGGTACGTATGAAAATTACTGCAAAAGGAAAAGGTAAAAGTGGAGGTGCAAGAGTTATAACTTTTACTGTGGTGATTTCCCAACAAGATGCGGTGTTAAACCTTCTTTATATCTATGATAAGGCGGATAAGGCTTCCATATCAGAGAAAGAGATTGAACAACTTCTGAAACAGAATGGTTTGAAAACACATCAGATATAGTATTCCGCTAAATCGACAATTCCCGCCCGCATGGCATATTTGGTGGCTTCATGCACATTATTTACACCTAACTTGCGGAAGATATTTTTACGGTGGCTGTTAATCGTATGAAAACTAAGGTTTTTCTCCGCTGCAATCTCTTTTGTCGTTTTGCCCAGTGCGATTTCTTTTAGAATATTCTTTTCTGTTTGCGTTAGCAAATGATTGTCTGTGGACAAGGTAACAGACGGAGAGCCAGTTCCCGAAAGCAATAGGTTGCTGACATGATTGCAGATATATCTTTGTTTGCGGATAGCGCATTGAATTGCAGTGATAATTTCCTCTTTGGAATTATCTTTCATTACTACTCCAAAAGCCATGCTGCTAAATAATATTTGTCGAAGGAAGTTAAGACTTAGCTCATCGGAGAATAGAATCCAATCGGCCTCTTTAAACCTTTCCTGCAGAACGATCAGTTCATCTGCTCCGGCAAAATTGAATAGTGTGTAATCAAGAATAACCACTGCTTGCGGGTACAATCGCAGCAACTGAATCAGCTCTGCTTTATTATCAGCTTCTAGAAGCGCGGATACATCTTTTTGCTTGGTCAGTAGGAACATCATTCCCGCTTTACTGATATCTTGATTGTCTGCAATGATAAATTCTCTCATAATAGGAATAGTTAAATAAAAACTCCGCTACAAATGTACATATTTTGTGCGATTTGTAGCGGAGTTTTAATTAGATTCTTGAATTCCGATTACCAGGAACGTCCTTTGAAGATGTTGGATTGGTCAAGCGGAACGATATTTCCGTTCAATGTCAGATTGTTGCTATTGAAGTTCGGACTGATTGTAACCGAAGCTGTATTATTTCCACTGCTCATGTTGATGAAGACCTGAGCGGAAATGCCAATACCTTGAACGCTGAATGAACAGTTCACATTTCCTTTCTTGTCAATGTTCATTTTCATATCAGAAGAATTACCATCTACAGTGACACCGCCGATTCCGTTAGGACCTGGATAAGCTGTATTGAAAGCAGTCTGTACAGTGGCTCTGTTGCCATTCATCAAGACGAAGTTGGTGTTTGAAGTCACGAAAGCACTCATTCCATTGCGGAAGATTACCTGATTGGCTTCCAATACAAATTGTTTGTTCTTTAAAGCCTGTACAGCTTGTTGATAGGCTGCCATGTCCTGTACTTGTTCTTCGGCGCGGAGTTTTGCTCTTTCTGCGTCTCTTTGAGCTTTTCGTTCTGCGCGGCGGGCTGCTGCGTTACTTTCCTGTGCATACATCATCGTGCTTGCACTCACTAATACTAATGCTAATAATGCAATAAACTTTTTCATAACTTTTTTTTGTTTAGGTTTAATATGTTGTCCGTTTATTGCAAAAACAAAGAGTATGCCAGATTGTTCACGAACGTCGTGCAATTTTGTATCCGATAGCTGCGACGGCAATACTCATTAAAGGGCTGATAATGTTGAAAAAGCAATAGGGAAGATATACAAGTGTGGGCACACTTAAAATGGTGGCCTGAGTCATCCCGCAACTGTTCCATGGAATCAGTACGGATGTAACGGTTACTGCATCTTCCGTCGTGCGGCTTAGTAAGCAACTTTCATACCCTTTCTTGGCATAAATGTCACGAAACATATTTCCCGTCAGAATGATACTGATATATTGGTCGGCTGTTGCCAGATTAAGAAACAAGCCTGAGCAAACCGTACCTCCTACCACACTGACCGTCTTTTTCATAAATCGCACAAAAATTGAAGTGATACTACCCAACATACCGCTGGCCGTCATTGCTCCACCAAAACACATGGCACACAGAATGAGCCAAATCGTATTCAGCATTCCGGACATGCCGCGTGTGGCAATCAAATCTGACAGAACGGCATTGTCTGTGTGCAGACTTGTACTTCCATATATCGTTATCATTAATCCTTTGAACAATGAATCGAAGCCGGAAGTTGCCATTCCGGAAACCTCCTGTAATAACTCCGGCTGGAAAATCAAAGCGAAGACTCCTGCCAGCAGTGTCGATAAGAACAGGGTAATGATGGAAGGAATCTTACGGGCGATTAATATGCCTGTTACAATAGGTACAATCAAGAGCCAGGGAGTAATGTGGAACTTTTCATTCAAGGCTGCTGCCACTTCGGTGATATGTTGTGTATTGCTGGCATCGTGTGAGAATCCTGCCACAGTAAAAATAATCAAAGTGATTATGAGGGAAGGAACTGTCGTTATCATCATGTATCGGATATGCCGGAATAGTGGAGTATCAGTTACGGAAGCTGCCAATATGGTTGTTTCCGATAGAGGCGAGACCTTATCTCCAAAATAAGCTCCGGAAATAATGGCTCCTGCAATCCATCCCTCTTCAAATCCTTGTGCCCTGCCGATACCCATCAGTGCGATTCCAATGGTAGCGATGGTGGTCCACGAACTACCGGTCATGACGGAAATAAGTACACAAATGATACAGGTGGATGCTAAGAAGAAACTGGGATGTATGATTTGCATTCCATAATAAATCAAAGTAGGTACTACTCCGCTGATCATCCACATTCCACTTAATGCACCGATAATCAATAGGATGATAATAGCCGTTGCCACTCCGGCCACATTGTTTGTGATGGCAATCTCATAATCTTTCCAAGGAATTTTGTAGAATGCCATACCGATAAGAATACAAATAGCGGTAGTGGTGAGTAATGATACTTGACTTCCTCCACTTAAAGCATCACTACCGAAAGTATGGATAGTACCGAATAATAATAGTATAAGTACGATAATTGGTATCAGGGATACAAAAGGGGAGGGGGCTTTTTTCATATTAAGTTCTTTAATGCTCTAAATTATTTTGGTTTGCAAAGATACAACAAAATGATCGAAATTTTTAGCGTTATGGAACGGAGCAATAAAAATTAGTATAAGTTTATATATTCTTGGTACATAGAATCAGCCCCAGTTTACCTTACGTTTTAGCCACCAATATCGTATAAAAAGTATTCCGGTCAGAATCAGAGCGATAGATAGTCCGGTGTAGAAAACGGAAATAAAACTGTCGGGTAATAGATGGAAACTCCGGATGGTAATGCCTAGAGAGATCATGAATATCATGATGATCCAGCTCTTTACATCAAAAAAAGAAAAAGGGCAGTTACGGGTCTTCTTTTTCTCTTCAATTCGTCGGGTGTGTTTATAATAAAGTCTTTTAAAGATGAGTACGAAGAATAACAAGAAAACTACAGTTGCTTCTCCAATTTTGAACATCCAGTCTTGGGAGTTGTTTAACCAGGTAATGATTCCTATTCGTAATATATTGATGCCGGCTGTAATCCATACTGCGCCAGCTGTAATGAGTAAGATTTGTTTGTTAACTCCGTATTTCATTCGCTTTATTTTTTGCTATAAACGGTTTTACTGCTTATTTTGTTGAGTCATTTCTTATGATTTATAGTTCATTCTATGAAAAAAGTGGTGGAAACCGTATTTCCTTCTCCATCAACGGCTGTCAGAGAGTGTTTCCCCGGTTCAGGTTGCAAGGATATTTTATGAAAATCCTGTGTTTGCATCAGATATATATCATCGAGATGCCAGAAAATGATTGCTTCGGGATTGTTGTGAGCCAGTTCGACAGTGATGAATCCTTTGTTGCCACCCAATTGTTTCGGTAGCTTGATTCGTGCATTCATCGGAGGATAAATGAATTGCATGGGTTGGAAACTATCTTCTCCGCAACCTGATTTGAACGGAGGAAGAGGCTTGTATTCCGGATGATGCTGTTTATAATACCATTCCCATACAGGAGGCAGTGCGAACCATGACCTTTGGAAAGTAGGCTCCATATTGGCACAATTCTCATAAATACGATATTTCTCGTCGGCAGATAAAGTAATGAAGTGATGATATGGGCAAGATTCCGTTCGTAGTCCGGAGGGAAGTATGAGCACAGTGTCCGCCTCCTCGCAGAAGCGTCCTTTCAAATGACCGGATTGACGGCATACTTCCGCATCAATAAAAACACCGGTCGGACGTTCAAACCACGACGAAGAGGGAAGATAGTTGAATACATCGAATAATACGGGACCTGCCGTTTGTGCGCCCACTAATCCCGGTTTTCCTTCACCGGTTGCGTTTCCTACCCATACGCCGACTGCGTAACGAGGAGTGACGCCTACCGCCCAAGCATCCCGGAATCCATAACTCGTTCCTGTTTTCCAGGCGATGGTCTGCATGGAAGGGATGGACTTCCAGTCGATCTCTTCGGGGCGGTTGACTTCTTTTAGCGCGTCGAAAGTTTGCCACACTGCACCCTTGTCCCAAGTGAATTTTTGTTGTATCGCTTCGTTTTTACTCTCTTCTCCCATTAAGATGTCGGCTTCTTTTTGAGGAACTGCATCACTATGCTGATTCGGAATCAGACTTCGTCCCATTTGTGCGTACGCATTTGTTACATCCCATAAAGTGGCTTCTGCTCCTCCCAAAATCAGGGATAAACCGTAGTGGGACGATGGACGGGTGATTGTTTTGAATCCTGTCTGTTGCAGGAAATTATGAAATTTGGGAACACCATATTTTTGTAACATTGTCACGGCTGGAATATTCAGTGAACGGGCAAGTGCTTCCGAAGCGGGAACAGCCCCCTCATACTGCCTGCTGAAATTCTGCGGACTGAATCCGTTTATGTTAATGGGGATGTCAGGAAGTAGCGTATGTGGCAATAATGCCCCCTCCTGCAACATCGCATAATATAAAAAAGGTTTCAAAATACTTCCTGTGCTTCTGGGAGCTTGAATTACATCCACCTGATTACCTCCTTGCCGATGGTCGAAATGTACATTCCCGCAATAGGCTATCACTTGATTGGCAGGGAGGTCGATTACTAAAATGGCCAGATTGCGGATATCGCTTCGGTTAAATTCATTGCTCCAACGTTCAGCGATGGCTTCTATATGCATTTGAATTCCCCGGTCAATGGTGGAATGTGAGTACTGTCCATTTCTTTCTTTGTAGAAACGGCTGACTAAGTGGGGAGCTGTTTGCGGAAGAAGATGTGGCTCTTCGGGAAGAGGTTCGCTGACAGTCAGCTCATAAGTAGACGAATCTATGATTCCTTTCTCATGGAGCAGTTTAAGGACCCGGTTACGTTTGGCAAATAATGTCTCCCGTCCTTTAGATAGATGAATCATGGCTGGAGCATTGGGTAATACGGCGAGCATGGCCGATTCCGCCCATGACAACTCTTCGGCTGAATGACCGAAATAACGCCAGGCGGCCGCATCCAGTCCTACCACATTTCCTCCGAAAGGGGCATGAGATATATACATAGATAGGATTTCTTCTTTAGAAGCCCTGAATTCCAGACGTGTAGCCCAGATCATTTCTATTATTTTCTCTCCGAAAGTTCTGGGTTTGTTTCGTGCAAGCCGGATAGTTTGCATGGTCAGTGTGCTTCCTCCGCTTACAATATGTTTGTTCTTGATGTTTTGATAAACGGCTCTTCCGATGGCAAGTGGATTAACACCCCAATGATGATAGAAATGTTTGTCCTCAAAAGTGATAAGGCAGTGTTTTATTTTCTCCGGTGTCGTATTCCTCGGAGGGAAACGCCACTGCCCGTCGGAAGCGATACGTGCTCCCAACAGTTCTTCGTTCTTATCAGTGACGACAGTCGAGTAGGGGACATGAAAGAGTTGTCGGGGAAGACAAAACATATATCCCATCACCAAGAGAGTAATACTGCCAAGTATTACTCTCCGGGTGACGGATAACTTTCTGAATACCTCCGATATCTTAACTTTCATGAACTGTGTTTGTTCTTACCAACAGAATTCGTATTAGCGACTCACCGTTGTTCTTCCTGCTTTGCTTCGTGCCTGCACGGTTGTATCATACATTGCTTCGCACTGAACAGCCGGAAGAATGAAATTACCGGCGTATGCCGCTTGCAATCTGATAGTAAATATCTTTGTCTCACCACGGTACAATTTGAAATAGGTCAATACACGATCGTCGCGGATATCCTGATAAGAGTAATTGATAGCTGTATCGGCAGTCACCATTCGTTCATTATATATTTCCCACCCGGATGGTATAATATGTGTCAATGCCAGATTGGTATAATCCGATGTTCCGCTAATATTGGATATGGAAACGATAGCGGCAAAGTCAGTTCCTTGTTTAATTTCTTCTGCGGATATGGGCGTGCCGTTCAGAGTTGCATATCTTATATCCATCCGAAGATTGTCTGAGATGGCGGGCAGCGTATCGTTCAGCAATTGTGTGCGTGTGATAATATCTACTCCCAATGCTCCCTTGCCTTGATTCTTTACAGAGACTGTTCCGGATTTCGGTGAAGTAGGAATCTCTTTGGCAAATACCGCTTTGGCAGATTTCACGGCAGGTTGTTGCTTGCCGTTCCATGTCCATGTGAAATCAAGTGTACCTGATAACTTTTCTGCCAAGCGTCCCATTGCCATGAGGGCAAATGCGGTAGACTGAGTACTGAAATACTCCTCTTGTGACAGATTCTGCGAGACTTTCTTTGCTTGTTGAAGTGCATCCCGTTCTCGGTTCATCAGGATTAATGTTTCCAGAATCATCGCTTCATCCCGGTCGGACGAACCGTAAATAAAGTTCATTGAAGAATAGGGAGGGATACTGGTTTCTGCCCTATATACCAATTCCTCGGCTGGTTTCATTTTTCCTGTCAATGCGTAGGCGGCTGCCAATCTCCATTTGGCTTGAATGGATAATCCTTGCTGTTCCTTCATTCTGTTCATAGCTCCGTACTCCGGCACACCGGCCAATGCCAGCGTGTATAGGCGGAAGGCTTGCATCAGCTCTGACTGCCATAGTTGCCAGCTGTCTGCATCCTGTGGCATACGCCAGTTCTGGGCTGCTGCACGTTGGAAGTGTTTCCACTTATTCAATACGTTTGAATGGACGGGATATCCCTTTTCTTGTGCCAATGTCAGGAACATTCCGGTATATGAACTGATCCATTCGTCTGCGACGGCATTCCCCGGCCAATAGACAAAACCGCCATTGGGAAGTTGCCGGGCATAAATCTGGCGGATAGCCTCCTGTACATTTGTTTTTATTTTCTCTGCTTCCTGTTCGTTTACCGTTTTAAATTGAGAGATAAACAAAAGCGGCAATGCTTTGGAAGTCAACTGCTCCGTACATTGATGTTGGTAATCGTATAAGAAGTCGAATCGACGTGTGATATCTACGGATGGGATACGGGATACTTCCAACTGAATATGATTGTTGTCGGAAGAACCGCTTAGGCTATACGATACCTCTCCACTCTGTCCGGCTTCCACCCATTGGCTGTTGCGTAATGTCACGACCGGATTCGGATTGCGTACGTCTATTTCGATGGTTTCTTTAGTCTGCTGCCCACCCCCGTTTGCCGTCAGGTGGATAGTTGCTTTACCTGTTTTGTTTCCGGTCTTCAATGTAAAGAATGTAAGCTGGTCGCCCGGTTGATTGAAGGTTAGCGACTGTTGCGAAGGTCCGGCAATTTGTACTCCTCCACCGGAAACCTGAATAGATACGGTGACATTCTTTACCTGATTTTCCATTGCAAAGATATTTACCGGAACAGTGATTTCCTCTTGAATACTAAGCACGTGCGGCAAGGTGGAAAGCAGCATTAACGGTGTCCGTACATAGGCCGTCTTTTCTGCATTTCCATAAGCACCGTCCTGCCCTGCCACTACCATAGCGCGTACGGAACCTACATACATCGGAAGTTTCAATGTATGTGTCTGATGTTTGCCTTTTCCCAGATAGAAAGGACCTATGAATTTAACGACCGGTTTGAACCGGTTTGCTTTTGCATCTGCCGGTTTCAAAGCTGCGTCCCCACCTGTACTGAAAAGAGAACCGTAACTTCCGGCGGAAGCTCCCAATACATTGTCGTACATATCCCATGTCCGGATACCGAGCGCTTCGCGTGAATAGAAGTCATTCCAAGGATCGGGTGTCTTGAAGTTTGTAAGGTCCAGCAGACCGTCGTCTACGATAGCCAATGTGTAAGTCATCGGCTTCCCGCTCTTTTCGCTGACGGTCACATTGAAGTTCGTTTCCGGCCGTAGCACTTCCGGCATTTGTATTTGCGGTCTTAATATCGTTTGACTATTGGTTACGAATACCGGGACAACACCATACATACGGATAGGCAAGTCATTCACTGTCTGCGCATGAGGCTGTAACAAGCTGATGTGCAGATATACATTCGGAGCCATTTCTTCTGTGATCTTGAACGTATATTTTGTGTCTCCTTTGCTGGAAACTTCGATCCATTCCTGTTTGAGTACCGTCGATCCGTTCTCGATGGATACCAATGCACGTCCGTTGGCTGCTGCGGGGATAATAGCCATAGCTGTTTCTCCTATCTCATAGGAATCTTTGTTCAATGAGAAAGCAAGCATTTTAATACCACTGGGGTCCGATTTACTTGAACGTCCCCTCCATTCGGGCCAGTCTACGTAGATAGTACCTCCGGTGGCATGTCCGCTTTCTTTGTCTTTCACATAGACCAGATAACGTCCCCAATTGGGATAATCGACGCGGAATTTGAAAGAAGCCTTTCCATTGTTGGTTTGCAGACTCCCACTGGCTACCGGAGTGATGGAAGTCCCGTTTATATAGGAACTGAAAGATTCTTCATTGTTTTCCCACCACCAGCTCCAACTGATACGGTAGATCTTATATTCCAGATTTGAACGGCTCACCGCCTGTCCTTCCGGATTCACCGTAACAATGTCAAATACATGATCTTTGTCCGTTTCTATGTATTTGCCTTTTGGCTGATTCAAGTTAATGCCCACATACGATGTGAACGGAGAGAAAGGAACGCTTTGGGTATAGATACTGGCATCTCCTCCCGGTTCGAATACACGGGTGGTGAAAGATGCGTTTAGCATACCCGGCGCATTGGTTGCTGCAGGGAGTTTTAAAGTGACTCCCGCTCTTCCTTCTGCGCTGAGCATTCCGTCAAACACATTTGTCTTGATGGTAGTGAAATCTGTAGCCGGATTATTGAAAATATACTGTCCGTAGTTTTTGAATTGTGTATTTACTTTAGACAGAGACATCTCTACTTTGGTTTTCAGATGTGAAGCCGTAGCCCCTGTCAGCCAGGCAGAAGTGAGTGGAGCATAGACTTCTTTGTCTGTTGCTTGAAGAGTTCTAGGCAATGCCAACGTTATTTTAAGTCGGTTGGGTTTTATTGTTTCGATGCGTATCCCTTTATGGAAAGTCGAACCGCCTACTTTTACGTATGCGTTCCACAGACCGGTAGGAGCATCTGCCTGAGTAGGGACAGTAAATGTGTAAAAGCCATTCACCCCTTGTGTTGAGATCATTTTGGTATAGAATTGGCCTTTCGGATTGTAGATTTCCAGCGCTACCGGATGTTTGTCCGGTATTCTTTTTTCCCGGTCTTCCAGAATGAAAGATATATGTAAGGTGTCTCCCGGTCTCCATACTCCTCTTTCACCATATATAAATCCTTTTAAGCCTTTTTGAATATCCTTTCCACCCACATCGAAGCGGCTGACCGATTGCTCTTCACCGTCTGCAACACGTACGTAGGCTTTTTGTCCGTCTGCCTCTGCTACGATAATGAAGGGAACTCCTTTCGGAGCGATTTCCGTCAAGCCTTCTCCGTTTGTTTCTCCCTTACCAATGGTTTGTAACTGGAAATTGTAAACAGTTACTTGCGCCTTTCCGACAGGTTTTGTGTCCAAAATGTTGTTTACTGCAATCCACAGATTGTTCAAGGAATTCTTCTTTACGATCATTCCCAGATTAGAGGCAAAGACATTGCAGGTAGCTGTCCGGTCTGCTCCCATATAGTAGGACGGGTGGCACGGATTATCCCGTTCTTTCCACCGATACAAACTCCAGTCCATAGTTTCACCGTTGTAATAATAATAAGCCTCAGGAGTGTCCCATACAGCTTCGTCTGCCTCTGACAAAATACTACCGCTAACTTTTGTCAGACCGTCGGAAGTCGTGTCGGAAAACTTCATTTCTTTGTTTTCTTCACTTCCACCGCAAGGATAAGCGGAATATTCTTGGCGGAAAGACAGGATAACCCGGTAGATGGCGCCCGGTTCTTGATGAATCAGTCCGGCAAGGTCGATAGAGTAATCTTCCCATTGATGAATATCTTTTGATGAATCCTTGCTTAGCCACAATGTTTTCTTATAAACCAGGCGTCCCGAACGGCGCAACTCATTGGCAGAGGCCAGAGAGTTGTTTTGCATGAACATCAAGATGTTATTCTCAAAGATGCGGATAACCTTTAAATCTACTGCATATAGATTGACAGCGCGGAATGGAATAATCAGGCTTTTCGAATCGGGAAGAATGGCGGCTGAGGTAGCCATCTCTACTTGCGGTTTCAGATTCAATTCGCTGAATGAGATAGAGTGGGAAGTCCCCAGACTACGGCCTTGACTGCTTTTTATTCCTTCATGGATATTCAAAGTCAGTTTATTTATTTTGTTGGTTTCAAAATAGATAAGAACCTGGTTATCCTTAATTTGGGTGATGTAAGAAGATACTTCCGGTATCTCGATCAGTCCTTTCAGATCTTGCGTATTGGATATGGGAGAAGAGAATACGACTTCGATCCCGTTTTCCGGTTGGTCAATGCGTTTGGCGGTCAGAAAGCGGAAACTGTCTTTTGCCGGAATCATGATTTCTTCGATTTGCGTATGCTCAATTCCTGCGGGATTGCCGTTTGCTGTCAGTTGGATTTGGTAATCTTCCGCTTCCCGCAAGATCCGGTTGATACTGAATTCATAACGAGTCGGATTGTTGGTGGAGGTAATATCGACCGGATAATTTTTACTTTTACCATTGCCGGCTATCAGCATTTTTTCAACTTCTTCTTTCTTCACAACGTCACTAAAGCGTATTTCTCCTTTTATGTTCACTTCGTCGGGTTGAGTAGCTGTAATCGTTATAGGTTCTGCATGAATTGTGAAATTACGTTCCTGCACCCAGAATGAGAAGTTAAATTCCTTTAGTTTTTTATCTACCTCGATAAAATCTCCAAGCTGGAAAGTTCCTTCGTAGAACGTTCCCGGTTTTAAAGTACCTTCTTCCGGAACAAATTCGATGGTGTTATTGCTAATCCAATATGCTTTTCCTTTCAAAGACGGTGAAAAACTGAACGGATTATCTTTTAACTCATTATTTACGTCAACCATAGGTTGATCGTGTGTCAGCTCGATGCGTATAGTCGAACTTTGGGAGATGACTCCTCCTGTGTAGGCATTTACATAGGGGGCATATTCTGCAGAGGGGATGATGTCTTTCGGACTGTGCGTACATGCGGAAAAGGTCACAATCCACATTATGAAAAAGAATAGTTTGGTAGCGAGGCTGCTACGTCCAGTTTTTATTTGTCCCATAGCAAAGAGTTTTTATTGGTTCAGTGGACAAATATACTGTTTTTATAATAGATTCTTTTATAGACAGGGGTATTTTTCCTTCAACTTTTTCATGAAGGACTTGCTTACTTGTAGGAGTTCGGCGTCATTAAAAGGGGGGAGTAATACACAATTATTGTCTTCAATTGATGCTAGATAGCTGATATTAATAATGTAGGATTGACTGATCTGAAGCAAATAAGGGTGTAAACTCAATATCTTTTGCGAGTTCGTGTTTCTCTTTAATATCAGAGTATGTTTGTTGGATAGCATGACTTCCCACAATTTGCTTTTTGAGTTATAGCGGAAATAACCGATTTCTTCCAAGTGAATCAGTTGCAAACTTCCGGTAATAGTGGTATATAAAAATATGCTTTCTTGATTTTGCGTAATTTGTGTCTGGTCGCAATGCTCAATGTTTATGTTTTGATTATTCATAATATTAATTTATTAATCTCCCATGTCGTAATTTTTATTTTCTGTCAAAAGTAGCAGATTACTCTTAATTACAAAAATGAAAAGTGTCTCATTTCTACAATGAGACACTTTTATTATTAAAATTTGTACGTTACAAAATAGAATAATTCTATTTACTTTGTTGATATTCAATGAACTTACTGGGAGAAATACCATATCTTTCAGAAAAGTTCCGGTAGAAGGTTGCCCGTGAGTTAAATCCGCATGCAAACATCAACTCTTTCACATTCTTTTCCGGGTTTTGGACGACTAGTTGTTTGAAATGCTCTAGTCGGATATAATTAATATATTCACGGAAACCTGTAAATCCCTGACTTTTGATTGCATCTGAAATATTGCGTTCTTTATCATTTAAGGCTTCTGCCAAATTTTTTATACTGTATTTCTGATCTGTGTAAGGATGTTCTTTCTCTAAATAACTCTCGATTGTGGTGAAGAGTGTGAGTGGCTGAAATGAGTTTCTCATTTCTTCAGGATTTTCTTCTTCTGTATTATACACCATACTGATATGGTCTGAAAACGGATTCTCATATCGTAAATATAGTATTGAGAATAAAACAGTAAAAACGATTGCTGTAATACCGAATAAATTGAAGATAAACTCATTAATGCTTAATGTGAATAGGATGTATATACCAAGAAATAGGAATAAGAATCCCATGAATAGATACATGTTTCTATTCATCTTACGATGTGTCTTAATACGGCTGGTGACATAAATGAGAATAAAGAGAGGAGTGATGACAGAAAGCAGAAATATGCTGATTCTGAGTTTGACATCCATATTGCCGATATTGGGTATTATCTCATTTAGTGAATGGATAGTTGTTATGTTACCATTGAAGTACAGATAGCAGATTCCTACCGTTATGGTAATGATAGGAGGCAATAAGAAGGTGAATATTCTGAAATGGTTGAAATATCCCGGAGATAATGATGCGATAGGAAATAGTGCTACGATATTGGCCAAAGCGTACCATTTAAGCATTTTATCAATATTGAGCAATTCTGTGAAGTCATATTCCGGAGTGTCCGTGACAATCGTCAGCCACCCGATGTTTTCCCATGAAAACATGAACCCTATACCGACTGCTATGATTCCCCAATATAATTGAGGATAATTGTCTTTGGCACGAATGATAAGAATAATCCCCGATATCAGGGCTATCAAATCAAGTGCTAGTTCAATTGATAAATGTAGTATTCCCATGTTTATGACGCATTTCTTATATATTTAGTCGAAAAGTAGCGAAGCAAAGATAAGTAATTTAGCCATATCAGACAACAGAAGAAAGCATAGAGTTCTTGTGAGGTTATACCTTGATATATTATATTTCTTTAGAGGAGTCGTTTTCTGCCAATTCTTTAATCTGATGATAAATATACTAATAATCAGTACTCAATGCGTAAAAATACTCATCGGATTGTTATATCTGTCTATAGAATGATTATATTTGTAGAACTAAATATTGATAACTATGCCTGAAAAAGAAATGAACTCATATCGTCTGACTAGTATGGAAGAGCCTACTGATCAGATGCTTGCAACTTTAATGAAGGAAGTAGTGGAAGAAGCAAAAAAGAAGTTGGTTTACTTCTTGGAGTAATGGTACTTCATGGAGAGTATATCAACCTCTACCCTGTCATCGTTTACAGAGTAAACGAGACGATGTTCTGAGGTGATTCTCCTTGACCATTTACCAGTCAATTCATATTTTAGCGGTTCTGGCTTCCCAATCCCAGTATAAGGATGCTCTGCAATATCGTTCAGTAAAACTGTAATCTTATTCAGAATAATCTTATTGCCACTCTGTGAGAAGTATAGATATTCCTTCCGTGCTTGGTCAGATAATATTATTCTGTACATGATGCTCGCTTTAAGAAGTCTTCTATGCTCTCTCCATCTTTCTGTGCTATATAATTGCCGTTTTTTATATCTTCCTCACCTTGACGTATGGCTTCCATCGTTTCAGGTGACGACATTATATATTCCGTTTCCTTTAATGAGTTGTATTCATCAAGGGAAATCATCACTACTCCTTTACCATTACCACGATTAACAATTACAGTATCATAGTCATCAATCACTGAATCAATGTAACCTTTAAGGTTCGCTCTCAAATCTGTATAGTTAGCTGTTCTCATATATCCTCCTTCTATTTAATGCAAATATATGTACTTATATGCGTACTTGCAAATTTAATTAGTTAATTATTAGATATAAAGAAAGGACACCAACTTAATGATGCCCTTTCCTCTCTCAATCAACAATCCACTTAGCCCAAGAACCCTGCAATCTGGGGTATATCCATATCCACACTTATAAAGGTGTGCTCATTATATCCATTACTGGTAATGAAGCATAATGTTGTTTCAGTATGAAAATCCACATCTTCAAATGCTTTACAGGTTACAAATGTAAAGCGTTTGGGCTTAGATGCGGAGTTAGAGATTTCAAAGCCTTCTAATTTGTAATGGTTCTGCTCACCATCAGCACGGATTATTTTACAATCATCATTCGTTAGATTAGTCTTATCCAGAATCTTCTTAATCTCCCTTACGCTATTAACAAAGAAGTAAGCCTCTTCACTCTTCATTCCATCTAAGATAAAGTAACCTATATCTTGATATTGCTTGATAATCTTAGCTGCTGTTTCATAAGTCTTCCCACTTTTATATGGATATATAGTAATCTTGTCAACAGGCTTCCAGTTCGCTACAGCTCTATTTTAAGGATAATCAGCCACGCCTAACCTTAGAGATTCAAACTCTATTTAAGCTATAATTTACTCCAATTCCATCACCTAATTACAATTAATTATAAGAAGAATAGCAAGAAGAAATGAGTATTGGATAGGGGATAAGTATTGTAGTATAATTAAAATGAAAATCCCCATAACCATTACAGTTACAGGGATTTATATATTAGCAATGTATTATATTACTTGCTCAAAGCAGTAGCTACGTCAACCGCACAAGCTACTGTACAACCTACCATAGGATTGTTACCAATTCCCAGGAATCCCATCATTTCTACGTGAGCAGGAACTGATGAAGAACCAGCGAACTGAGCGTCTGAGTGCATACGGCCCATCGTGTCAGTCATACCATAAGAAGTAAACTTCTTTATCTCTGTAATACTATCTACTGTAATTGTAAATGATTGATAGTTAGATAGATGTGGATTAAATGAAAGAACTCCTACATAATTAATTAATATGTAAACTTATGAATGGTCGCATATAAGTCCGTAGTGGCCTTATTATGTATATCTCATTCATGCTACAAAGGTACAAATATATTTGTAATATATATAAGTGGTTTGTTAAATTTGAAGTCAACCTTTCATAGATAGGGGTATTCTATAAATATATCTTGTAGTAAAAGGTAGTATTGCTAATGTAAGGAAAGTAATTGACATTCAATAATAACTTAATCACTGATTCCTTGTCTATAGTCTAATTGGGTATGAACCTGTCGTCTTTAAACATATCTGTTGTGCCGTATTTAAGATACTGTTCCTTGTATTATGTTCTTTCCCTGCTTCTTAGTACCTTTACTGTCAGATGATTCAATTACCAATCTATTAACATTAACCCTATATGCAAGTAACACCAAAGAAGAGCACCGTGATTCCCTATTTACCACAAGAGATTAGAGAGACCACATATACAGATATTATATACAGACCTGTGACAAGGGAGGTGATAGAGCAACTATTCTCAAATTCAGCTAAGAAGGATAAGCACAAGTTAGTTAAGAAGAGAAGGAAGTGAACTAAAGAAGGCAGCAAGTGAATCATACTTCAAATGCTGCCTTTGTTTAATTATATCTTCTTATAAGTGATTGCAATGCTACCTTCTTTATCATCGGTATGAGCAAGAGTCATAGTATTGCCATTAAAAGTGACGGTTTCTTTTGTAGTATCACCATCTTCATAAGTTATTACTAACGTACTAGTTGCACTATCATAAGTGTAGGTGAATTGGTATCTATATGATTCGCTATCATCATCATAAAATAGATATTCTTCTCCACTACCGTCAGCGTTAAATGTTAACCTTAAATGTTCGCCTTCATCATCGTTCTGCCATACTCCCACTATAGAATTGTCATCGTCGTCGTCAGAGCAAGCTGCAAAGTTTACACTCATCATAATGGCTACTAAAGCCATACCAATAAATCTTAATGTCTTCATTTGTTATATAATCTGTTTGTGCTTCTACGTTCCTAATAGAGAGCGTTACTAATTGAGATACAAGTGTGAGGAACACAACATAGAGTTGCACACTTCTTTAATAGAATTGTTGACTGGTTAAAGTAGATAGACTGTCTGTTTCTTATATACCTGTATTAATGCCAACCTGTTCCCTATAGTTGGCTACTACATACAAGAAGCGTGGGAACTACTGAATATTACTGTACTGAGGCTCTCGACTGCCCTTACCCAATAATAAACAATAGCCCACGCCAAACGATATATAAGCTATCCATATAAGATAGGTATATAACATTGACGTGAGCGCTCTTGCCTACTATCTTGGGTAATAGAATTGTCGAGATTCCAGTACAAGATAATATCAATACGCTCTTCGTTAACTATGTCCTTTCAGAACTATCTCCATAGAAGTCTGAAATTG
>OGKS01000551.1_pt1 | contig 20697 bp, 17 predicted proteins | sample 1572491 | NCBI WGS metagenome assembly OGKS01 (sample SAMEA2582153, study PRJEB24529) | metagenome | biome: Human gut stool | place: China | collected 2011
AGTCGGCGGCGGACATGGAGGAGCCGAGGGCGCGGAACTCGAAGCGGTTGCCCGTGAAGGCGAACGGCGAGGTGCGGTTGCGGTCGGTGTTGTCCAGCAGCAGCGTCGGGATGTGTGAAATGCCGCTCATCTTGAAAACGTTCTTGGCGTCGAAACGGATGGCGTCGTCGCCCTTCGATGCGGCCAGCTTGTCCAGCACGGCCGACACCTGCGTTCCGAGGAAGGTCGAAATGATGGCGGGGGACCAGTATATCTTACAGATAGTAAAAAAGTAATAGGTATACATAAAGGAAGCACAGCTTTCACATCTATATTTGTTAAGGTTGATAATATAGCATCAAAACTAAATGCTCATTTCAACTAATAATTACCAATGGATTGGATAAGTAACTTATCCAATCCATTTCATACTTAACTTATGCTCAAATTAATATCGATTTTGCTAACCAATGGAATTGTTTTATTCATGCTAATCAGTTGTCATAATAAAACAGGCAATTCTAAAAGCACTGTAAACCTTGAATATGAAAATAGTATCGACTCTCTTAATTCATATAAAATGGATATATCACATTTCATTAATTCCATCGAGCCAGGAGAAACGATTGTAGAAGAAAAACAAATGCAGGGGGAAGAATTTATTACAAGAGAAAATGAGAATATAAAAGTGCGCTTTTTATTAAAAGCCCCCTGCTCAAAAGACGGATTCTTGAAAACAGAAATTACTAATAATACAAACGATACAATTATCTATATTAGCAATACTTTCTTGCACTATAGAGAAAGTAATAATTCATGGATTCCTTTAGTTTATCCGGATAATTATGTAAAAAATGATCTTGGATATTTAATACCTTCTCATGAAAGCGCCAAAATAAGGTTCTTTTTACCTTCTCAAGAAGAATATCCTAAAGGGAAATACAAGCTTCAACTATTATTCCGCAATACTTCAAAGAGTATTGACTATTATATCGATAAAATATTTCTAAGCAACAAGTCAAACTAAGTTCCTGATAAATTAAGAAATTAAAAAAATGAATACAAAGAAAATAGTTGGGATTTTCTTATTATCCCTTTGTACTATGTGTTTCGTTAATTGTAGTGATGATGACACACCAGATGATCCGGCAGACACCATCACACTCAATATGCTTAATGAGCATAATGGAAAAACCTATTTAGGTGAATCAAATGTTTACATCAATGAAGCCAATAATTTTATCACATCTAAAAATTTCATTTCTGACGTAGGAAATGGCGCAGGAGTTGGAGCAAATATTCTGCCCTCGTTAACCAACCTCACACACGAAGTGGCGGTTACACCCGGGCATATTTATCAGATTTTTAATAAAAATACACTGATAGATTTTCCGTCAGGCAATTACGCTATTCAAGTAGAAACAAGTTATTATCAAGCCTATGTTGTATCTAAAATAGTAAATAGTGACATGAATATCGGTGCAATTGTAAAATATATATCTGTTTTCCCTAACAATAATGGACTGCCTGCATATAGGTATAATATTGGAAGCCTTTACCGCATAGGTGAAACGGTTGAATTAGCATTACCCCAAGATATTGAGTTTTTCTTGAAAGAACATAGCGCAGGTATAAAAGGATTAAATGTAACATATGCCAATAACAAATTAAGAATAACCCTAACTAAAGCACCTGACATTGTCAACGGACCTTATGGAACATTTGACCTTTATATCCGTTCAAACAATGTCTTTACGATCGTAGAAGTCCACGTGGAATAAGCAATAAAGACTTTATTAGCCAGTAAAACAAAGGGATTATCACCCATATTAGCATATATTTGCAACAAACATTTAAAAGTATGAGAATTGATAGATTTTTACTATTCGTATTATTACTGGCAACTTCGTATGGTTGCTCTGAAGAACAACCATACGAAGTTGAAAAGGAATCAGTTTCTATATGGAAAGGAGACACAAGGCATGTCATCATAGAAACAGACTTAACAGAGCACAACTATAAGTTAGAATCAGAAAATCAAGAAATTGCAACTGCAACTCTTGACGTAATGGGCGTATGCATCGCTACATACAAAAGTGGGAGCACCATGATACGACTTATTGATACTGACAATAATAAGATAGTATGTGAGATCTACGTATATGTAATATACTTCAACAGCTCGGAAATTATCAATTGGGGAATTCCGTTCGAAGGTCATCCTGGTTCTCCGGGAATAATAATAAAAGCAATAGATCTAAGAATCCCTCCAGAGATAGAAGTTGAGTTACGAGAAAAAGAGAAACCATTCATTGGTGCTACTTATACATTCAATCAGGAAACCAAGAAGTTCACAATGGAAACTGATTCGGGAATATTCAAAGAAGGTACATACGAATGGAACATTACCTCTTTAACCCTAATGTATGATAATAAAACAGAGAAATTCGGTTTTAAATTTGCCACAGGAATGTCATACGGATATATCCTACAGAGTGATAAAACAGTAGAATATCAGCAACGGTATCCTGATGCCGGTATCACAGAAGTAAAAGTTAATTATATTTGGAAGGATAATGGAATAATTCAATTAGGAGGGCTTACATTTTAATTAAATTGAAAAAAGGAAGTTATTAACAAGCGAAGATTACTCTTTCATCGCTTATCATGAAATCTATATCCAAGCCCCAACATCAGATTGTTGGGGTCTTTAAATTTGCTCAACTGATACCCCACGTGTAGAAACAAATGACGGGTGACATAAGTCTTGAGAGCCAGAACTTGGTAGAACCCTTTTGTATCATCACCGCTGTATATCAGGTTCCGACCGACGCCGACATTGATAGAGAAAACAGGCATCACCAGCTCTGCCCGAAGAGATAAACCTACGGAAAACTGCTCGCGGAAAGGAGGACGATGAAACTTCAAATCGCCCGAGTAATACTCGCCCACTCTATACTCTTTAAGATTGGCACTCTCATCATATTGCGCATCGGCAGAAAACCCTGCCCGAAAATAGTTGTTGAAATTATACATCGGGGCGAAATTGACGCCCGCCACGCCAAACGAACCGGGAATCATACTCGACACATCGTCTCCAATCAGTCCTCTTTTGCGGGTGGCTCCGTAGATCACCAGATCATAGCTGACGTGAGGTTTTATAAAGAGCCGTCCGGGAGTGATGGGACCGGGTCCCTCATCCACGCCCAAAGTACGCACGATGCCGATTCTTCCTCCAATAACATTAAGACCGCCATTGGGATAATGCGTGTTTCCATTGGAAAAATGGGTGAGATCTACACCTGCCGCCAGTTTCCAGTACTTGTGAACTTGCCAGTTCAGCAAAAAGCCGAGATTGATGTACGCATTGATCTTGGAGCCAATCAGCACGTTTTGCGGATTGGATAGTTCATCATATTTCTTCCAGCCAAAAGAAGCCCCGAAGTTCCATTCGTAATCGAACGACAGACGGGGGGACAGTTGCGCGATACGTGACCCTTGAAAAGCGTATACCGACACGGGATTTCCCAATTCAGCGGGACTAAAGAAAGTATGGTAGGAAATGCCAATACCCTGATAGGTATGGGGAAAGAGCCTGCCGAGGTTGGATTCTTTGCTGAATCTGAAAGCGTACTTGAAATGGAAGGAAAGCGATTGGTCGATTTTCTTTTGCTGCGCATTGTCTCCTTGCAGAAAACTATGGGTGGAGACGATATATCCCGGACGGATGTCGAAGCCAAGCTGATGGCAGATCAGGGGATGGCTGACGCTGTCGTTCCGTTGCCCGATGATTGTCTGGGCTTCCAGATTTGCGTTGATTGCCGGATGTACCAGAAGGTAAAGGAGGCACAGCAACCGTATGGCGTTCCTATTTCTAATCATTGATATATTAGTTGTTGATCGGTTAGTTTTTGAGAGAGACATCCCTGTGTGTTATGTGATATTTTACAGGCATTTCGCTATGCAACGTACCGCTTACGGTTCGTTGCTTCTTGGTTTTGGGGTGAGAAACATAAAGGGTATATCTCGTTTCCAACCAATCATATACCATCGATAAGATGTAGTATCGAGAAGTCCTGGGAGGGATTATGTCTTTTTTCTGCTCCGTATTGGAGCAAGGCAACATTTGTTGCGCAGAAATGAATGGCGCCCGTTTACCGTTCATCCCTAAATATCCATCTTTCATGCTTGGTATTTCCACTGTCAGACCAGCTTCGCCCAGTAGTTGAAAGGCTTCGGGCACATCGCTTTTAAATCTCATAAAATGGTAAAAAGACTCGAAAGGAAAAAGCGTGTATGTAGACGAACCATCTGTTAAGTTATGAAAGGAGACGCCTTCTTTTTTCTCTATCTTGTTTTCCGGATCGTAAGAGTATGCATCCAAAGAATAAATGATACTATCCATCACATATCTGTCTGTCGGAGAAATCTCGACGCGTATCTCCTGCCACTCATACTCGTTGCTCGCCCTGAGCTGGAATTGAAAAGGAGCGGAAAGGGCATTCTCGCCCACCGTTATCTTCACTTCTTTGGGATGAACGCGTTCGATGGTGAAATCAATCATCTCTCCGGTGCACACAATCTTTCCCAACCCGTTCAGCGATGGACCTTGGTCGGTTGTTATCAGGCGATTGTCCGCATCATATATGTTATATTGAATGGGAAAATCGAAGGCTACATACATCCAATCCCAATTGGCAGCTGCAAATTGAATAGTGGCAACATCCCCGTTCCCGTCCAGCGTCAGTTCGGAATCGGAAGAACGGAAGTCGTCGACAAACACGTCTCCGTTACAACCATAAAACTTCCCTAGGATAAAAAAACAGACCGTCAGGTACAGGAATCTTTTCATATTGTTTCTCGCTTGTTCATTCTCTTTTGTTCTCTACCGACAAAAGTAACATATATTTTCAGGAACAGCATACAAACCTGCAAGAAATTACTAATTAATCAAACAGTTCTTTCAACACCTCCAATGATTTCAATGCCGGGAAGTCGGGCAGATGCAAGCGGTAATAATCATTCATAATCGTCAGGCAACGGGTACGCTCCGCACGGCTCATGCCAAAGAGATGCATTGTCTCATAGTTCATGCGCATCAGTTGACGGAGACGGGCAGCCTCTTCGGGATTGATATAGGAAGAATGCAGCTGGGGACGAATAGAAGTGAAGCAGGCATTCAATAAATCAAAGTAATCGCCGGTATGATAATCCTCCAGATTCGGATAAAGTCCCAGGAAACGGGAAAGACGCATCAGGAACACCAGATGGAAATTGGCAAAGCCGTCTCCACACTCATCCAGCCAAATGATGGAATGTTGCAGATAAGCAAATAACGGACGGTTCTCCGCCTCCTCCCGGATAGCCCTGTAAAGAAACTCCGACAGGAAAAGTGCCATCGAAGACTTATACGGATCGTATGGAATGGAAGAAAAAGGATAAAAGGATTTCGCCTCTTTCACCCGATAAAGAGTCACATTCGGTCTGTAATCCGCCTCAAATTCAATAAAAGACAACGGCTGGAAAAGAACGGATTTTACCGCTGCTTTTCGTGAACGGGGAACTGCCACAAGAAAAGAAGCCCTGCCGGAAAGCTCCGTGTATATATCTACAATGATAGAAGTATCATTATATTTTAATGTATGAAGAACGATTCCTTTCGTTTTTTGCAGCATAACCAATCACAAATTTCCATTCCGGAACAAAACTACAAAAAATCTTCTAAATAAGAATCCCGTTGACTGCCGAATAAAAGAAAATAAGCGATTCCGTTCGCAGAGAGAAAGAAGACGAAAAGAGCACCCTTTATATATAATAAGGTATAGGCGAAAGTACATCCGATATTGGCAAAAGGAAAAATGAAGTTTTCTCACGAGAAACAGAGAAGTATAATTACTTGAATATCAGAAAGAAAAGAAAGCAAAAAGAAGGCAACCGGAAAATTTATGCTATTTTTTTCAGCAAATTGTTTGTCAGTTTCAAAAAAGTTCCTACCTTTGCATCCGCAATCGAGAAACAAACACAGATTCGAGAAAGCAAAAGCAGAAATGCAACACAGGATGGCCCGTTCGTCTATCGGTTAGGACGCAAGATTTTCATTCTTGAAAGGGGGGTTCGATTCCCCCACGGGCTACAAGTTAAAAGAATAAACGAACTAAAAAAAACAGATTAGTCGAGATGGCAAATCATAAATCATCACTGAAAAGAATCAGACAAGAAGAGACTAGAAGACTTCACAACAGATATTATGGCAAGACCATGAGAAACGCTGTTAGAAAGCTTCGTGCAACTACTGATAAAGCAGAAGCAGTTGCAATGTATCCGGGCATTACAAAGATGTTGGATAAGTTGGCTAAAACAAATGTGATTCACAAAAACAAAGCTAACAATCTGAAATCTAAGTTGGCTATTTACATCAACAAGCTCGCTTAATAAGAAGAATTCAATAATTCTATATAGCATCAGGCTGAACTTTTAAGTTCGGCCTTTCTTGTTTATAATTACCTATATACCAGTTCACCCAAGAAAACGGAGAAACCTCTTCCATTCTTAATTTTTCACGGTTTATTCTTCGTCAAGTCGACAAATTTCACTATATTTGCTCTGTTATTAAAGTTAGAAAGGCAATTATGAGCGAAGAACAAATCACTCCCAATAACGGGTCTTATTCTGCGGATAGTATCCAGGTATTGGAAGGTCTCGAAGCAGTAAGAAAACGCCCTGCGATGTACATCGGTGACATCAGCGTAAAGGGACTTCACCACTTAGTATACGAAATTGTTGATAACTCCATCGACGAAGCGTTGGCAGGATACTGTACGCATATAGAGGTGACAATCAACGAAGACAATTCTGTTACGGTACAGGATAACGGGCGTGGTATCCCCGTAGATATGCACCATAAAGAGAAGAAATCGGCATTGGAAGTAGCCATGACGATACTACACGCTGGAGGTAAATTCAACAAGGGTTCCTATAAAGTATCCGGAGGTCTGCATGGTGTAGGTATGTCCTGCGTAAATGCGTTATCCACCCATATGCTCACTCAAGTATTCCGTAACGGAAAAATCTACCAACAAGAATACGAAATAGGTAAACCGCTATATCCAGTAAAAGAAGTGGGCACTTGTGATATCACTGGTACCCGTCAACAATTTTGGCCTGATGGAAGCATTTTTACCGAAACGGTATACAAATATGAGATTTTGGCGGAACGTATGCGTGAGTTAGCCTATCTAAATGCAGGACTTAAAATCACGCTAACCGACAGACGCGCACAAAAAGATGACGGCTCTTTCAAAAGCGAAGTATTCTATTCTGAAGAAGGACTACGAGAGTTTGTTCGTCACATTGACAACGCACGCGAACATTTGATTAATGATGTGATTTATATCAACACCGAGAAACAAGGAATTCCTATTGAAGCCGCCATCATGTATAACACTTCATACACGGAAAACCTGCACTCATATGTCAACAACATCAACACCATCGAAGGTGGTACGCACTTGGCTGGTTTCCGTGCCGCACTGACACGCACACTAAAAAAGTATGCGGAAGATAGTAAGGCACTAGAAAAAGCTAAAGTGGAAATTTCTCCGGAAGACTTCCGTGAAGGACTGACTGCAGTCATTTCCGTAAAAGTAGCAGAACCGCAGTTTGAAGGACAGACTAAAACTAAATTGGGTAATAGCGAAGTGTCAGGTGCCGTTCAACAGGCCATAGGCGAAGCATTGGTATACTATTTGGAGGAACATCCCAAAGAAGCGAAAATGATCATTGATAAGGTGGTACTTGCTGCTACCGCACGTGTGGCTGCACGTAAAGCGCGCGAATCCGTACAACGTAAAAGTCCAATGAGTGGTGGAGGCCTACCTGGAAAGCTAGCTGATTGTTCCAGCAAGAATCCAGACGAATGTGAACTGTTTCTCGTAGAGGGTGATTCTGCTGGTGGTTCAGCTAAGCAAGGTCGTAGCCGACTATTCCAAGCCATCCTTCCTTTGCGAGGTAAAATCCTAAATGTAGAAAAGTCCATGTGGCACAAAGCTTTCGAAAGCGATGAAGTAAACAATATCATCCAAGCTCTTGGTATACGTTTCGGCATGGATGAAGAAAACAGCAAAGCCGCTAATATAGACAAGCTTCGTTATGGTAAAATCATTATTATGACCGATGCCGATGTCGATGGTTCCCACATCGACACACTCATTATGACACTTTTCTTCCGCTATATGCCAGAAGTGATTCGCGAAGGACATCTTTATATTGCCAACCCACCACTTTATCTTTGCACAAAAGGCAAAGTGAAACAATATTGCTACAGTGACAAAGAACGAGAAGAGTTCATAAAGACATACGGAGAAGGCCAAGAAAACAGTGTTCATACTCAACGCTACAAAGGTTTGGGTGAAATGAATCCTGAACAACTTTGGAGTACTACCATGGACCCAGAAACACGAAGGCTGAAACAAGTACATATAGATAATGCAGCGGAAGCCGATTATATCTTCTCCATGCTAATGGGTGAAGACGTAGGTCCGCGCCGCGAATTTATTGAAGAGAACGCAACGTATGCAAATATCGATGCATAGTTGTCATATTACGTTTTTATAAACCAACCTCACATCTTACAACGAGGAAACGCCTGCCGGAGAGTAATCTCACAGCAGGCGTTTTTCTTTTCATCTTACTATCCCGTGAAACCGGGAATCAGAGAAGATGTTGTTTTTTCAGTTCCTCAACCGCTATTTCCAGTTCTTTATACCATTCCTCACCGAACTTACGGATCAAAGGTTCTTTCAGGAACCGATAAACCGGGAGATTTTCCTTTTTACCCAGCAATACTGCCGCCTTGCATACATCCCAACGATGATAATTGACAGCCTTGTAAGGTCCGTAATCTCCGATACGGATAGGATAAAGATGGCAGGATACCGGTTTATAGAAATCTGTTTTTCCTTCACGATAGGCTTTTTCAATAGCGCAGTAGCAACATCCCTTCTCATCATAACAAGTAAAGACACAGTCTTTATTATTAACAATAGAGGTCACCAGATCTCCTTCCTCATCCGTATATACCACTCCTTGCTTTTCTATTATCGCGCGGGCTTCGGGTGCCAGCTCATCCCAAATAACCGGCAACACTTCTTCCAGTTTCTCCACTTCCTCCAACTCTACAGGTGCCCCTGCATCTCCCTCAATGCAACATTCACCTTTACAAGCGTCCAGATTACAAAGGAACTTTTCCCGAAGCACATCCAGCGATACAACTACATCATCAATCTGTATCATTTGCAATATTTATATCAGACAAAAAAGGCGGAGTTCTACCCCCGCCCTCCCAATTATAGAAATCTAAATTACTTAATCAACACGCTACCATCCATTTCAGCCGGAACTTCCAATCCCATAATCTTCAGGATAGTCGGAGCGACATCAGCCAGACGGCCGTTCTCTACTTTCGCAGCCTTATTTTCTGTCACGTAAACACAAGGAACGGGATTCAGAGAGTGAGCCGTGTTCGGAGTACCGTCCTCATTCAAAGCGTGGTCAGCATTACCATGATCGGCAATGATGATTGCTTCGTAATCCTGTGCTTTAGCAGCTTCGATCACATCTTTCACACAAGCGTCTACAGCAACAACAGCTTTCTCGATAGCTTCGTAAATACCCGTATGGCCTACCATATCACCGTTAGCGAAGTTCACTACGATGAAATCATATTTGTTTTCGTTGATAGCAGCCACCAGCTTATCTTTTACTTCGTAAGCGCTCATTTCCGGTTTCAAGTCGTAAGTAGCTACTTTCGGAGATGGAACGAGGATACGGTCTTCCTTGTCAAACGGAGTTTCACGTCCACCGTTGAAGAAGAACGTCACGTGAGCATACTTCTCCGTTTCAGCGATATGAAGCTGGCTCATACCCTTAGCAGAAAGATACTCACCCAAAGTGTTAGCCACATTTTCTTTGTCGAACAGGATATGTACACCTTTGAAAGAAGCGTCATACGGAGTCATACAGTAATATTGCAATCCCGGAATGGTGTGCATGCCTGCTTCCGGCATATCCTGCTGAGTCAACACAACGGTCAGCTCTTTGGCACGGTCGTTACGATAGTTGAAGAAGATTACCACGTCACCTTCTTTAATTGTTCCGTCGACATTGGCATTTACAATCGGCTTGATAAATTCGTCCGTCACACCTTCATCGTAAGATTCCTGCATTGCCTGAACCATATCGGTTGCCTTCTTTCCTTCACCGTTCACCAACAGATCGTATGCTTCTTTTACACGTTCCCAACGTTTGTCACGGTCCATTGCGTAATAACGGCCGATGATGGAAGCGATCTTCCCTGCTGATTTCTCACAGTGAGCAGACAGTTCCTCAATAAATCCCTTACCGCTCTTCGGGTCTGTATCACGACCGTCCATGAAGCAATGGATGAATGTATTGTCGATATTATATTCCTTAGCGATATCGCAAAGTTTGAAAAGATGAACAAGTGAGCTATGTACGCCACCGTTGGAAGTCAGTCCCATGAAATGCACATTCTTTCCGTTTTCCTTTGCATAAGAGAAAGCCGAAATGATTTCCGGATTTTTCAGAATACTATTGTCAGCGCACGCACGGTTGATTTTCACCAAGTCCTGATAAACTACGCGTCCCGCACCGATATTCAAGTGTCCTACCTCAGAGTTACCCATCTGTCCGTCGGGCAAACCTACATTTTCACCGCTTGCCTGGAGCTGAGAGTGAGGATAAGTGTTCATCAGATAATCCCAATAAGGAGTGGGAGTGTTGAAGATTACGTCGTCTTTCTTTTGGTCACCTAGTCCCCAACCGTCGAGGATCATTAAAAGGGCTTTCTTACTCATAATATTTCAATATTTAAATTATCACTCTGATTTTCGGGCGCAAAGGTACAAAAAAGATGGTTACGACGACGCTTAATCTATGTTAAGCCAGTTGATTATCAACGGGCAATCCAACTATTTTCTTTACCTTTGCAACGCTTTTAAATTAAAATCATAGAAATATGGACGATTCAAACCCGCGAACGTGCACAACTAGTATTAATTAAAGCGAACAGAGTCATTAATATCCGATGTCTCTGCTCGTACTAAACAACGAAAGGAGACAATAAGATGAGAACGTATCTTTATTGTGAGGCCGGCTTTGTGGAAAAAGCACAATGGCTTCCCAACAGCTGGGTAAATGTAGTATGCCCAAACAATGATGACTTTGAATTTCTAACTCAAACTCTCAACGTACCCGAATCATTTCTGAACGATATAGCCGACACGGACGAACGTCCGCGTACGGATACGGAAGGCAACTGGTTGTTGACGATTCTTCGTATCCCGGTAGTGAACAAACAGAATGGCAGTCTGCCTTTCGACACCGTACCGATTGGAATTATCACTAATAACGAGATTATTGTGTCCGTCTGTTATCACAACACAGATTTGTTACCGGATTTCATAGAGCATACCCGTCGAAAAGGGATCGTTGTACGCAACAAGCTGGATCTGATTTTCCGGTTAATCTATTCTTCTGCCGTGTGGTTCCTGAAATATCTAAAGCAGATAAACATAGACATCAGTGCCGCAGAAAAGGAATTGGAACGGAGTATCCGTAACGAGGATTTGCTTCGCTTGATGAGACTGCAAAAAACACTTGTCTACTTCAATACTTCCATCCGTGGAAATGAAGTGATGATCGGTAAGTTAAGGACTATTTTTCAGGATACGGATTATCTGGACACTGAATTAGTGGAAGATGTAATTATCGAGCTGAAACAGGCGCTCAATACGGTGAATATTTACAGTGATATCCTCACAGGGACAATGGATGCTTTTGCCTCTATTATCTCCAATAATGTGAATACGATCATGAAACGTATGACAAGCCTCTCCATCGTCCTGATGCTTCCGACATTGATTGCCAGTTTCTATGGCATGAATGTGGATATTCACCTGGAAGAAGTGCCCTTTGCTTTCTCTTTGATTGTGCTCTTTTCCATCGGATTGTCAACGCTTGCGTTTGTAATATTCCGGAAGATTAAGTGGTTCTAAAAGGAGGAACATAAAAAAACAGCTTACCATCTATAACCCTTTATAAGGATTCTTTATGACGGTAAGCTGTAATTATACGTTTTTTATTCTATAGAGAATTAATTAAAAGAGAATGTTTAGAGAGAAATTAAAATATTTATCCTTCTTTATTTGCTTTTCTTCCACCTAACGGAATAGATACCCCAACGAATCCATTAACAGAGTTAGAGTTCTTTCCTAAGAACATATAGTCAGTTCCGACAAACAGAGGACCTAACTTCAGACCCAAACCGAAAGATTTACCGGCTGACTGGATAACTGAATAACTAAGTGCTACATTGAACCAACTTTTCGGACGGTAGTTTGCAGAGAATGTTAATTCAGTAAGTGCATCGGGTTGCACAAAACGAGTTGTAGACAATGCGCCAACAGCCAGTTTGTTATTGAAAAATCCGTATTCTGCACCTATTACTAATGTAGAAGCCAGACGAGACTTGCGAGACTTGCTTGCTTCTTCCGTTCTAAGTTGCAACATTTCATAGTCAAGTACGTCACCGCCACTAACACGTTCCATATATCCATTGGCATCCGTCTGCAAATTCTTTATGTTATTTTCAATAGCAGTAATACTTCCAGGAATATCACTAGGATCAATACCTGATGTATAGTCACTTCCCTTCATATCAATACCTGATGCTTTAGCATTAGCTATTTGAGTGCTACTTTTCGACCATGATATAAATCCCAAGTCCAAAATAGAAGCAGATACAGTCAGATTATTCATAATCTTCGTCTCCCACCTCGCGCTTCTTAATCTTATAATCGTTGGTGAGGAACCAGTTCAGGTTGGTCACATCTTCCTTATAAAGCTTATTCATAAAGGTAACAACATCTGCCTTGGTAGCAGAATTCTTACCCAGAAGCGAAGAGAGAATGTCCTCGCATGAAGCCTGCAAACCATCAGCATCGCGGGTATTGATGCTTTGGAAGAAATGGCGGAACAGACTGCTTACCATATCTTTCTCTTCTGGCTGCAAATCTCTGCTCTTGGCTTTCTTCATCGCATTCTCAGCCTCTTCGATATGCGAACCGTCAGCATGAGCGGCGAGATAAGCCTGGTAAGCTTCTACATTATCAGCATTCTTGGCCACATTCCAGTCGATGGAATCTATCTTGTTCAAAACCTCCTGCTTGTGTGGACTGTTTGGGTATTTGTCGAGATAAGTCTGCAGGGCCTCTTTCGAACCGCTTACTACGGCGTTGGTCCAGTCCTGATCCGTCTGTTTCAGAAGTTCGAGGTGAGCCATGATGGAATCACGATGCGCCTCGTCAGCATCTTTGTAAGTATCTAGGTAACTCTGCAGAACCATCGGGTCGCTACTCTGCATCGCATACTCGTAAGCTTCCAGTTCCTTATTCTTATTGGCACTATCATAGAAATAGTAGAAAATGCCACAAACGAGGAAGGCGAAAATCAGAGAGATGATGATGACGCCACGAGCGCTTTTTTTCTTTTCCTGGGTTCCCTCGCCGTTTCCGCCGTTCTGAGAATTAGATTGCTGTGGGCGAACCGGAGGAACGGGTGGAGTAGGAGGTGTTGCTGTTCTGACAGGTGTCTGAGGACGAGCCTGCTGCCTGAGAGCGTCCTGACGGCGGATTTCTTCTTGTCTGATTGCATTCTGTCTGGCTGCGTTTTCAGCTTCTTGCTGCTGAGTCATAGAAGCCTGGCTGGCAGGAGTCTGCTGGCTCATTCCTGCCGGAGGCGTCATTCTTGTGAGCGAAGGATTCAGCTCATGGCAGTTAGGACACATTTCCAGGTTGCTGAAATAAATCTCGCCACAATTTGGGCATTTGGTAATTTTGCCTGCTATTTCTACTCCGCAACTAGGGCAGGTAGGTGCTTTATCGCTAATTTGGCGTCCGCATTCCGGACATTTTATAATTGCCATAATTCTATTTTGTGTTTATTAATTTACTTATATAATTCATGCTTCTCTACTTCCAGACCTTATCCACTCTTTACCTTGAAGCTAATCATAAAGTTCCAACTTCAAGGTTTAAAGTACTATCGATGTCTGAATCTGATTTCTCTGAGCTTGTGGCGCCCCATGAAACGGCTTTTGTCAACATAGCCGTTTATTCCGTTAAGTCTGCCCTTACCCGTATATTGCCACATTTCGAAATCTCTACCATCGCGCAATACAGGGATGCGCTTCGTATACTGGGCAATCATCAGCTTGTAGCTGTCGAGCTTGCCCAGAAGATAGTTGTCATAGAAATTGGCTCCCGTATAGATGAGGGGTTTCTGCTTGTATGCTTTCTCTACGAGATGCAGAAACTTGAAGAGCGAATCGCAGAATTCTTCTGTATTCATGCCGCTTTTCGTCTCCACATCAATCATAGGCAAGAGGTCCTGATCTCCCGGACGGCATTGGGCCATGAAATTTTCCAGCTGCGTCTGCTGTGGGATGCGGGGTCTGTAGAAATGATAAGAACCTACTTTCATTCCGTAGCGATGAGCCAGGTCGATATTCTTCTTGTATTTGCTGTCGATGTTGGTTCCTCCCTCGGTAGCTTTCAGATAAACGTAAGCCATCTTAGAGTTGTCGCCCACGGTTTCCCAGAACACGTTGCCCTGATAATGACTCAAGTCGATGCCGTGAACGTGCCGACAAGTGTCTTCGCATTGCACCTGGGCATGGGCTCCCAAGGCAATAATGGATGCTATAATAGAGATAAATAACTTTTTCATAGATGCAAAGATACGAAAATCAGATGAAAATCGTACTACTAAGAGATTAATTTTATAGATATTTTACTCTTCGTCCTGATGAATCCCAGATTAACCCCTTCAATCCTTACTGAAATTTACTCTTCAATCTCAGATAATGACCGGAAGAAATTGTTCATGAAATTGCTCATGGTTTCTATCGGAGCGTATTGCAGATAGCGCATGCTGCGGCGCAGATTCTTGCGCATGGTTCCCCCCGTGGTGCGTACAAAGCCGCTGCTGGTCTGCTCAAACTGAATGGCCTGCTGGTCCATGATATTATAGTAGAGCGAACGGAGCGTCAGCTTGTAGGCGCCTCTTTCTATGTGATGAACGAACGGGATTTCGTCCTGTTCAAAATCGAAAAAAGTGATGAGCACGCTTCCTTCCAACTGGGCGATGCGCTGGATGCGGAGCTTGGCAAGCCACTTCTCCAGTTTCACGAAATCTACCTTGTCGCCTCGGGTTCTCAGGTAGTCTCCCAACTGGATGATTCCTCTGAGATTGATTCCGTTAGCCAGCATTCCATTTACGTTTGCCACGATGATGCGCAGCAGATAAATGGTCTCGATAGAGGTATCGATGGCGTGGCGTTCATCTTCCTGAATCTTGTTGAGCCGTCGGTTCAGAAAACTGTTGTTCATCTTCACCTCTCCGGCAGGAACATCATTCACATTCTTGAGCATCTGAGCTATCTTTTTCTTCTTAAAGGTAGTCATCGGTTCCATTTCTTCCTTAATGCCGAAGTTGTCGGCACGGAGTTTAGTAAAAAGGTTGCGCTGAAGAAAATTCATATGCCTTGTTCTTATTAATAGTCAATAATAAAGTTTTGTTCTTCCTGTCAAGAAATCTCTAACGCAGAAGGAGACCCTCCTCTGATTTTGAGAAGTCTTCCTAACTGTATCTCTTAGGATAGCGCAAGAGGATGGCCAGCAGGGCTGCCACACCTATCGCCAGCGGATAGTAGAGATAAGGAAGAATGTCCATCGGACTGAGATTGGCCAGACCGGCTGCCAGGAGCATCTGCACGCCATAAGGAATCAATCCCTGAACCATGCATGAGAAGGTGTCGAGAATGCTGGCTGCCTTGCGGTTGTCTACGCCAAACCGGTCGCCTATCTTTTTCGAAATATTTCCTACTGTCAGAATCGCTACCGTATTATTTGCCGTACAGATGTTTACCATCGAAACGAGGGCGGCGATAGAAAGTTCGGCTCCACGCTTGCTGTTTACGTGGGCTGTAATCTTGTTGATGATGAAATCGATTCCGCCGTTTTCGCGGATGATTTCGAGCATACCACCTGCCATCATGGCGATGATAATGAGTTCGCCCATGCCGATAATGCCGTTGCCCATGGCTGAGAACCAGCCGAAGAGGTCGTAGCTTCCGGAGGCACCCAGAAGATGACTACCTATGCCGATGGCGCCACAGAGTAGGGTGCCCAGAGTGAGAACAGCCATTACATTCATGCCGGCAATAGCGGTAATGAGGACGATGAGGTAAGGCAATACTTTCATGTATTCTACCTCGTTGATGTGGGTTGGGGCCTGAAGACCGATTCCCATGACAGAATAGGCGATGAGTACGAGTACGGCGGCCGGAACCACAATCATGGAGTTGACCTTGAACTTATCGCTCATCTTGCAGTTCTGTGTCTGCGTAGCAACAACAGTCGTATCGGAGATGAACGAGAGGTTGTCGCCGAAATAAGCGCCACCTACGATGATGGCGGTCATCATTCCTACGTTAGCATCCATCGAGTGGGCCAGTCCGGCGGCTATCGGAACCAGAGCCACTACGGTTCCCACACTTGTTCCGATAGATACGGAGATAAAGCAGGCTGCCAGGAAGAGTCCTGGCAGAATCATGCTGGCTGGCAGGATGCTGAGCGCCAGGTTGACGGTTGCATCAACGGCTCCCATCGCCTTGGCTGATGCGGCAAACGAGCCAGCCAGCACATAAATCCAGAGCATGAGCATCAGGTTGTTGGCGCCGGCACCCTTGCTGTATGTATCCACTCGTTTCCTGACAGGCATTCCGCCGGAAATAGCCACGGCATAAATGCTCGAAATCATGAACGCTACTGTGAGCGAGAGGCTGGTGTCCTGATGGCTGCTGTCTACCGAATATACGGTAAAAGCCACGATGAGGACAATCAGCAAAAATAATGGCGACAACGCCTGCAAACCTTTTTTATTACTCATACTTCTTTTTTCTTCTTAATTAAAGAGTTACTCCATTCTTGAAGATGGAGATTTCACGATAGCCATTATACTCGTTGCGAGCCTCCTCGCCACTTGCTACGGCTATAATCTTATCAATAAACTTGCTTACCAAGTCTTTCATTTCTACACCTTCTACCAGAGCGCCGGCGTTGAAGTCAATCCAGTTTGGCTTGTTCTTTGCCAGATTGCTGTTGGTAGAAATCTTCATCGTTGGCACGAAGGTTCCGAATGGGGTTCCGCGACCTGTGGTGAAGAGAACGAGCTGGCAACCTGCTGAAGCCAGAGCTGTGGCTGCTACAAGGTCGTTACCCGGAGCTGAAAGCAGGTTCAAACCGGTTGTCTCAAGACGGTCGCCATACTGGAGCACGCCGCTTACCGGAGCACGACCGCACTTCTGGGTACAACCCAAAGCCTTATCTTCGAGGGTAGAGATACCACCTGCCTTGTTACCTGGAGAAGGGTTCTCGCCAACTGGTTCACCATGGCTCAGGAAGTATTCCTTGAAGTCGTTAATCAGGTGAACGGTCTTGTCGAAGAGTTCCTTATTTTCGCAACGGTTCATCAGAATGGTTTCTGCGCCAAACATTTCCGGTACCTCTGTCAGAATGCTTGTACCGCCCTGAGCTACGAGCCAGTCGCTAAATTCACCTACCAATGGGTTGGCTGTAATTCCGCTGAAGCCGTCAGAACCGCCACACTTCAAACCTACGCGCAGTTTGCTTACCGGAACTTCCTCGCGCTTGTCTTCCTTAGCCTGGGCATAGAGGTTGCGCAGAATCTTCATGCCTTCCTCTAGCTCATCGCCTTCAACCTTCTGTGTTACAAGAAGTTTGATGCGGTCGTGATCATAGTCGCCGAGCATCTTCATGAAATCATCTGGCTGGTTGTTCTCGCAGCCGAGAGAGAGAACGAGCACGGCACCTGCGTTTGGATGCAGACAGATATCGCGAAGCACCTTGCGGGTATTCTCATGGTCGCCCGAGAGCTGTGAGCAACCGAAGTTGTGGTGCCATGCGTGGATGGCGTCGATGCCTTCGCAGCCTGTTTCTTTCTTGAGGAGTTCTACCAGCTTCTCAGCCACGCCGTTAACGCAGCCCACGGTAGGAACTACCCATATTTCGTTTCTTACGCCTACTTCGCCATTCTTGCGAACATAGCCCTTGAAGGTGCGGTTTTCCTTAGCGATGTTCAGCTGCTCGTTAACCGGGTTATAGGTATATTCGAGCGTACCGGCAAGATTGGTCTTGAGGTTGTTCTCGTTTACCCATTCGCCCGCCTTGAGACCGGTCTTTGCATGACCGATAGGGTAGCCATACTTCAGGATATCTGTACCCTCGGCAGCATCGTTGATGAGCACCTTGTGTCCTGCAGGAGTATCCTGCAATAATGTGATGGTCTTGCCATCTACTTCAATCGTTTCACCCTTCTTCATAGGGCGCAAGCAAACCACTACCGAGTCGGCAGGGTTAATCTTGATAAAACTTGATTGTTCCATACGTAGTCTGTCTTTTATTTATTGTTTATAATTTATAATGTTCCTGTATGAATTGTCTTCCATGCGGAAACCCTGTTCTGCCCGATAGCCTTAGAGCTGGGTTCTGCGATAGAAATCTACGTTTTCCTTCATCAGCAGCTCGATAGGCATATAGTTTACCGGCGTAACTTTCTTCTTCAGCACGATGGCCTGGAAGAGCGTGTCTACGCAGGAGTAACCCTGCATGTAGGCGTGCTGGGCGATGAGGAAGGAGATGCTTCCTTCGCGCAGACAGCGGGCGTTTTTCTCTACCATATCATAGCCCATAATCTGAACGTCGCGGCGGTTGGTCTTCAGCAGGAAGTCGCCCACGATGTGTGCCTTCGAAGTCATGGTGATGCAATGGTGGATGTTCGGATGCTCGGCAAAGAACTTCTCCAGTATTTTGGCGAATTCTGCACGTGTGCCGCTCAACGGCAGGTCGAGCATGGTAATCTTCACGTTAGGGAAGTGGTCGTGCATGTAATGGCGGAATCCTACCTCTCGGTTATCCTGCTGCTTGCTGACCACTCTTCCGTCTTTGGTTTGCCTCATGAGCAGGATTTCATCTTCCTTTGCGGCAAGCATCATCAGCATCTTGGCTGAGAAGAACCCCGAACAGAACGAATCCTGACCGAAGAAAGAGAGCGGACGCAGATCGGGCATGTAGGAGTCGAGCAGGATGAACGGGATGCCTTTGTGATGCAACGCCTCGGTAAACTCGCGGGTCACGTCGAGCGATGAAGGCACCACGATAACTCCTTCCGGACTGGCCTCAAGAATCTTGTTGCCTTCTTCGCGGAACGATTCCTCGGTGGAACGCTCATAGAAACGAATCTCTACATCGATATGGAAGTCACGTCGGATATCTTCACATTTTTTTGCGCCTTCCTCTATTTCCTCCCAGTAAGCCTCCGATTCATGTTTCGGAATCAGCAGGTAGAAGGTATAGGATTTGTTGTAAGCCAGAGCGCTGGCGTACACATTAGGCTGATAATTCATTTCCTTGAGGGCTTTCTCGACCTTGTCGCGTGCAGTTTTCGACACGTTTGGGCGGTCGTGCAGAACTCGGTCTACGGTTCCAACGGATACGCCAGCTCTCTCGGCAATATCCTTGATTCTGATTTTTTCGGCCATTGTTTTTTAGCATTACGGGTCTGGTAGCCTCGCGTGTACTTATTATATAAGGAGCCTCTCCTGGGGGCTACGATAGATAAAACGTCGCAGGTACTTCCTAGCTGTGCACAGACCACAATTAGTATTAAGCAATTCTGTTGTGTGCGACCACAAGTACGAATTTTGCCGCAAATATACAACATTTTTTTGAATTGTGCGAAGACACAGCAACTTTTTTGCACGAAAAACAAAAAAAAATGCGATTTTATTTCGTTATTCGAGAAATTATGGTTATTTTTGCCCTCGAAATTGAACGACAACTGATAATTGAACTTCATTTCTCTACTGAAAAGTGGAATTTAATTTGTTACTCATAACAAACAAAATAAAAACAAAAAAATTAAAACTATCAAACATGGCAAAAATTGTAACATTAGGCGAGATCATGCTTCGTTTATCACCAGAAGGCAATGATCGTTTCATTCAGAGTGAATCACTTCGCATCATCCCTGGTGGTGGTGAGGCTAACGTAGCTGTAAGTTTGGCTAACTATGGTCATGATGCTTACTTCGTATCTAAGCTCCCTAAGCACGAGATCGGTCAGATTGCTGTCAACGGTCTCCGTCGTTACGGCGTTAACACAGAATTCATCGCTCGTGGTGGCGACCGCGTAGGTCTCTACTATGCTGAGACTGGTGCTTCTATGCGCCCATCCAAGGTAATCTACGACCGTGCACACAGCGCAATTGCTGAGGCAGACCCATCTGATTTCGATTTCGACAAGATTATGGAGGGTGCCCAATGGTTCCATTGGAGCGGTATTACTCCAGCTATTAGCGACAAGGCTGCTGAACTTACCAAGTTGGCTTGTGAGGCTGCCAAGCGTCACGGCGTAACAGTTTCTGTTGACCTCAACTTCCGCAAGAAGCTCTGGACTTCTGAGAAGGCTATCTCTGTTATGCGTCCTCTGATGAAGTATGTTGATGTTTGCATCGGTAATGAGGAAGATGCTCAGCTCTGCCTGGGCTTCAAGCCAGATG
>OGKS01000554.1_pt1 | contig 20610 bp, 18 predicted proteins | sample 1572491 | NCBI WGS metagenome assembly OGKS01 (sample SAMEA2582153, study PRJEB24529) | metagenome | biome: Human gut stool | place: China | collected 2011
CGTAATATGTATATTTATAAACAAGCAAGTTGATATTTATTCACTTGCGAAACTTCAGTAAGACTTACTATATACGCATGTATCATTATGCCTATGGCTTTGTCAATGACATAGATGCCGGCAAGGACATCGTATCAGACGTATTTTCCAAACTTTGGAAAGATTTCCATAATATTGATATGGACAAAGTATCAAGTTACCTTTATGTTTGCGTCCGCAATGAAAGCATGAATTACCTTCGCAAGCAAAAAGGTATGGCGAAATATGTGGAGTATTGCAAGAGTGCCTTCTCGGAAGAAGATGAAAACTACTGGCAAAGTATAGACGATAGATTGACAGAGATAGGTGCCATTATCGACACCATGCCGTCCAAGACCAAATTTGTTTTAGAGCAATGCTACATAAATGGGCACACCTATAAGGAAGTGGCAGAGATGATGGACATTACCACCAATGGTGTGAAGAAACATATCACCAAAGCCTTTTCACTACTTCGCTCCCATTTCAAGGAAAGGGAAAAGGGAACTTAGCTTTCGTAAAGTTATTATAATATGTTAAAAACTAAGGATAGTAGTACCTTATTTTCCTATCAGCCAGTAATATAAGAAGAAAAGAGCAATTATGGACAATCCTATCAACATTCATATACAAGACAACGAAATGCCTTCTACCTTCGAAGAGTTAGAAGTCAGAAGAGCATTGAATAAAAAACATCTTCCCAATCCTGATGTCAATGCGGAATGGGAACAATTCATACATACTTTGCAGCAGGGAAACAGCAACGTCGAGGAAGATAACGCTGGTGAAGAAAAGCCTGTTGAAGAAAACTCAACGATATGGCAACGCCATAGTCATCAACTCAAATTATTCGCAACTTTCATTGCAGGAGTTGCCGCCACATTGACCATCCTCGTCATATTCCCTTGGTTGAGACAACCCAACAAGATGGAAGTGTTTACAGCCAACCAAAATGAGCAAGAGATTGTCGTGATCAGTGATGACGGCGACATGACCGTGGTCAAGAATCATCAACCAATGGCTTTCAACAAACCGGCCAATTCACCCCTACAGATGATACGAAAGACAAGAATGATGGAAGTCTCCACCCCAAGAGGAACCGACTACCAACTGACCTTGCCCGATGGAACACACGTTTGGCTGAATGCCGACAGCAAGATTTCCTTCCCAGAAAGATTTACCGGAAACGACAGAAAGGTGAAAATCGAAGGCGAGGCATACTTTGATGTCACCAAAGACGCCAAGCATCCATTCATCATATCCACAGACTATTTCACGACCACCGTCCATGGCACCAGCTTCAATGTCAATGCTTATTCCGCAAAGACTGCAGGAGTTGCCTTGGTAACAGGTAGTGTATCTGTAAAGTCAAACGATGGCAAGGAGCTGAGGATAGTTCCTGGGCAGTTGGCCTGCATCGGAACACAAGGCAAAATCGAAGTCAAGAATGTAGATGTATATCCTCTTACCCAATGGAAAGACGGATTTTTCTATTTCGACAATGAGCGACTCGTCGATATGATGATGGAACTGGGCAGATGGTACAATGTCAGCGTGGTCTTTGAGCACGAAGAGGACATGAATCAACGCCTGCATTTCGTGGCAGAACACAAAGAAAAACTCAGCGACATCATCAAGCGCATCAATGACCTAAACATTGTCAAGATTACATTGGAAAAAGACCACGTCTCTATACAATGAGACACCCTTCATCATTCCGTCAGGAGGCATTATTCTAAAACAAAATAACACAAAATATCTCTTTTTCGTAACAATTTTGCATTTTTACAGTACCCATTTGTTTACAATGTGTGTATTACAAGTGAGTATTTTATAAATCTAAATGCATATTAACATGAAAAAAAAGAGATTTGGAATCTTTTTCCTGAGTATCTTGTTTGCATTGACCACTGTCACTGCTTTTGCCCAAGGCAACAAGATTACGCTCACGGTAAACAAGGCTTCTTTGCCATCCGCACTCAACCAGGTGGAACGGCAATCGGGTTATTACAAAATCAACTACGACTACAACCAGTTGAACAAGTACACCGTCAGTGCTGAAATCAAGAACAAGCAGGCACTGGAGGCGGTCAACACGCTATTGGGTAAGCTGCCATTCACAGCCAAGGTAGATGGGCGCTATATTCAAATTAAGAAAAACTCAGCTCATCTCAACCTGCAAAAAAATAGAAACAGCACAGTTAAAGGTGTAAGCGGACGTATTACTGACAAAGATGGCGAACCCCTGATTGGTGTTACCATTATTGTTCCTAGCACCCAAAAGATGACTATCACTGATGTAAACGGAAACTTTTCCCTACCAGCAGATCCTTCCGACCGTATTGAAATTTCCTATATCGGTAAGAAGACTATTAGCCGCAAGGCTGGTAGCCATAGTCTCAACGTGATTTTATATGACGACGACAACATGTTGAGTGATGTCATGGTAACAGGTTACCAACAACTTTCTCGCGAAAGAGCCACGGGTTCATTCGACAAAATCGGCGAGAAAGAACTTGCTGCACGCCCTGCCACCGACCTTTCTGCAGCCCTTCAGGGTTTAGTGGCTGGTATGCAAGGCACAGAAAACGAAGACGGCTCCGTTGATTTCAAGATTCGTGGAACTTCTTCTCTCTATGCCAATACCCAACCATTGATTGTAGTCGATGGTTTCCCGATCGAAGGATCTTTCAGCAGCATCAACCCAAATGACGTAGAGAGTGTCACCGTGCTCAAGGATGCTTCCGCCGCAAGTATCTGGGGTGCTCGCTCTGCCAACGGTGTGATTGTCGTGACAACCAAACATGCCAAGAAGAATACCAAACTGTCCGTCAACGGTCAAGCCTTTTGGAGAATTGGCACAGACCCAGACATAGAGTATATTCTTTCGCAAGCTGACAGCAAGACCAACGTGGATTATGAAATCGAAGCCTTGCGTAATGGTTGGAACATGGGAGAATATACCAAAGGAGGGGTCTCTGGCCTAATGACAGGCTTAACTGAAGCCCAGGAATTATACTTCCACAACAAATACGATGGTCTCTCTGAATCAGAGATGAATGCAGGCTTGGATAAGCTACGCAATCGCAGCAACCGTGACCAACTCAAGAAGTACCTCATGCAACAGCAACTCTTACAGCAATACAATGTGAGCATTTCTGGCGGCACGGAGAAATTCGACAACTATCTCTCATTGATGTATGAAAAGAACAACGAAGCCACCATCAAGCGTGGTTACGAACGTTTCATGCTCAATTACAACACGGCTTACCGTTTCAACAAGCACATCACTGCCACGGCTTCCCTCACATGGCAAAAGAGAAACCGTGAGACTTCGGGTGTCACCATCAACGAATTTGCCAATCTCCAACCCTATGAGATGCTCAAGAACGAAGATGGCTCGTATGCTTACAACGCCAGCACTTTCAACCGTGACGAATTACAAGACATCAACACCATCTCATTCCCATACAGTGATTTCAGCTACAATATGTTGCAGGAAGTAGAGAATCGCAGTTATCATACAAAAAGCGACAACCTCCGCATCCAGTTGGGCTTGAACGCTAAGATTATCAAGGGATTGAGTTATGACCTGAAATATCAGTACGAGCGCAATACATCCAAGTATAGAAATATGGATAGAGAAGAGACGTTTGCCAACCGTTATGATGTCAATTTTTACACCACTTTTGATGGAGTCAACTGCACCAACTCTTTCTTACCAAAGGGTGCTCGTATCGAATTAGGAAATAGCGAGAACCATAATCAGGTACTCCGTAATCAATTGTCATACAATAATGTCTTTGCAGAGAAGCACGATGTATCCGCATTGGCAGGTATCGAGATGAGCGAGTATGTGACAAGTTCTACTACCAACCCTCGCATCTATGGTTACAACGAAAACACCAATACTGTACCAGCTCCATACTATGGAAGCAAGTCTAATCTTGGTAATATGTATAACTATTCTTTTTACACCACATACTATTTAACCCCATATCTCGGTTATCGTTTCAGCGAGCGTACTGATCGCTATTTGTCATACTTCGGAAATGTGGCATATATGTATGACGAGAAGTATGGTGTTTCCGCCAGTGTACGTTCCGATGGTTCCAATTTCGTATCAAAAGACAAGTCGTTGCGTTGGTCGCCAATGTGGTCTGTAGGTGCAAAATGGAATATGACGAAAGAGAACTTCATGAAGGACATCAGGTGGATTGACCGTTTGACACTCCGTGCCACATACGGTTTGAACGGAAATGCCGAGAAGAGCACTTCACCTCAGACTTTGATTTCTGTTTCATCCAGCACAACCACATTGACAGATGTTGCTACCATTGCCAGCTATGGTAACCCTACATTGAAATGGGAAACAACCCATACTACCAACTTGGGTGTGGATTTCAGTTTATTCAAGAACATATTGTCTGGTAAGTTTGAGTATTATAACCGTCTGAGCAAGGATGTGATTGGCAGCGTCACCATTCCTGCCGTATATGGTTCAACCACGCAGATGTTCAACAACGCAGAGATTTCCAACAGAGGTATCGAGTTGGAATTGACGGGCAAATACGCTTTCAATAACATAGGATTGGGCATTCGTTCTACCTTGACTTATGCCTATAATAAGAATAAGGTGGAGAAACTCTACAATCCTTTCGTTTATTGCTATGGGTATATGTCTGCCTCAGATCCATCCAACCAAGACTTTATCGAGGGCAAACCTATTGGTGCAGTCTATGCATACGAGTTTGCGGGCATGAAGGATGGGCAACCTTATGTAAAAGGTGCCGATGGCGAGCCATTCCCATTCAATGACCTCTCCCTCCACAATAGTACATACGGTTCTGATAGTTTCCTGAAGTATATGGGAAGTACCATTGCTCCAAGCACCTTCGGATGGGCAAATGAGTTCTCATGGAAAGGTCTTTCACTCTATGTTTATCTGACAGGAAAGTTTGGTGGCAAGTTCCGCGCTCCGGTGGCAGACACTCCTCCATTGGTTGGAGGTGGTTCCGTATTCATCAGTAAGTTCATCTCATATTACCAGAACAGCGATGGAACACAATGCCCAACCTTGCCAGAACCAAATGACTTCTGGTGTTATCGTTGGGGTAGATATATGCCATATCTTTCTTGCTTTGTGGAAGATGCCTCTTTCATCCGTTTGAAGGAATTGACAGTATCTTACCAATTGCCAATAGTGCTATTGCACAAGATTGGTCTCAAGCAGGCTAAAGTTTTCTGTCAGGCACGTGACTTAGGTATCATTTGGGCGGCCAACTCTTTGGGTTATGACCCAGAATGGCTTCCTGGCAGCGGAATGAACAAGCCTGCCGCCAGCATCACTCTTGGTTTGAACATCAACTTATAATCGTAAAGACGAATCATTATGAAATTAAAGACATATATATTATTGGCTTCTGCTATGTTGTCCTTGGCATCATGCAGCGACTATCTTGACAAGACACCGTCCAAGTCAAGCAATACCCCAGTAACGAGTGCCGCCAATCTCTTGGCAGTATATGATTATCTACCCAACCGTTATTGCAACAATTACTTTGCAGCCTACAGTTCAGACGATGCCTATATTCCACGAGAGATGTATATCACATCCCCTGCCAATTTTGACATCAACTATGTATTGTCATACTATACTCACTATAGAGAGGGCATCATCAACACTTCAACAGATTATTTGTGGAACAGCGAATACAACCGTATCTACAAGGCCAACTTGATGATTTCATCTTCATCAGAAGTAACGGGCACGCAAGAAAAAATCAACGAGGCACTCAGCTGCGCCTACTTTATGAGAGCTTACTCTTTCTTTGAGTTAGCCACTTTCTATTGCCAACCTTGGAGTGAGGACAACAAGGGAGAACTTGGCGTGCCTTTGCGCTTGGGACTCTCATTCGATGAAAAAGTCAGCCGTGGAACACTTGAGAAAACTTACGCACAAATCTTTTCTGATTTGCAAGCAAGCGAAGAACATGCCGTTTATGATGCCGTGCCATCTATACCATGGAGAGTTTCCAAATGTGCCATCAATGCACTCTATGCTCGCATCTACTTGGCCAGAGGCGAATTCGACCAGGCACTCAGCTATGCCAACAAGGCATTGCAGAATGCCCCAGAGCTATACGACTTCAACCAATTCTCCTGGCAAAACCCAGCTCCTAAATACTCCGCTACAGACTTTTGGCCTGCCTTGGAACTAAAAGTATGTGAGACCAACAACTGGAATGAAAATCAAATTCTCTACAACTATTATGAGTGGATTTACCCAGACTTTGCCAGCGTTCCTACCCAGATGGCATATCCATCGTCAAGTTTGATCAACTTGTATGACCAGGATAATGACCTCCGTTTTAGATACTTCTACGTAGAACATGGAACTCGCCGTATGCAAAATATCAAATACGATTGGTATCGCTATAATCCATGGAATGATGGTAGATATCTCAACTCAGGACTGACCACGGCTGAAGTTTTGCTCATCAAGGCAGAATGCCAAGTTCGCTTGGGTCAATGGCAAGAAGGTTTAGCCACCTTGACACCATTGCGCAAAGCACGCTTCGAGGCGGGCGCCCCAACAGCTCTCACAGCCAACAACCAAGCAGAGGCTTTACAGCAAGTATTGGAAGAACGACACAGAGAGTTGCCATTCTACTTCCGATTTGGCGACATCAAGCGTTTTGCCATCACAGCTGATACCAGTGACGATGTAACCGTGACACGTGATTTCTATGATATGACCGTTACTAAGGTCAATACGGACAGTCAGAAGACCTACACGATTCCTGGCAACAGCAAGTGCTGGGCTATGCCTATCTATCAGACAGAAATCACCTCTTCCAAGGGAGTTATAGAACAAAATCCAGAATAAAATCAACTAATAATTCTAACAATATGAGAAAGAATATTATTTCACTCTTCGTAATTGCAATCTGCCTACTTTCCACAGTAGGCAGCATTGCCAAACAAAAGCAGATGAAGCTTCGTGTCCTCTATTTGGGAGGTCAAGTAGATTGGACACATGGCGAGATGGGGTCAGAAGACCATTACAAAACCCAAGAGGATTTTCAAAAATCTCAAACTGAGCGCATGAATGCCTTTGGCGACCTGCTGCGCACCTATTTCACCACAGTAAAGACGATGCCTGCAAGTGACTGGAAACCCGAGTTGAGCAATGGCTATGATGTAACCATCTTTGATGGCGTACCTCCTGTACTCAAGGAAACGGACAAGGAATATATCTATCAAGGCAAAGTCAACACGATGAAAATCAAGCATTATCTCCCAGAAGACTTTGCTTGCCCAAGCATTACCATTGCTAGTATCGGCAACATAATCGGTCAGCCATACGGATGCAAGAACGACTGGCTGTGCCTATGCCTGGACGCAGACGCTCATGGCATGAACCTCCAGCATCCTATCTTCAAAGGTCCTTTCAAGACACATATCACTTTGAAAAAAGAGCCCACTCCAGAAGATGCCCTACATTATGGATATTTCCAGGATTGGAATGTGCCTGATTCTGTGATGATGTGGAAAGTCAATACCAAAGGATATAAAACGACCCAAGAGTTCAACATCGGTATGGTATCACGCCCATGGGGCTATATGGACTCCCCAGACTGCGAGGCCATCTCCAGTGGTGTTTGCGCCAAGACCATTGATGCGGTGGCTTTAGGTCGTCACGGCAATTTCTTCACTTGGGGATTCGTAGGTTCTCCACTCTATATGACCAATGAGGCAAAAGTGGTCTTTGCAAATGTCGTGGCATATATGGCAAAACATCGTGGTGCACCTCTTGTCAGAAAATACAACGACCGTATCTCCACTCGTGAATACATCAAGGAAGTGAGATATTGCTGTACCCGAAAATACGTGGAGGAAAGAGCCGTCAGCGACAAGGCTTTCTATGACTCAATTTTAAAAATAGGCAAAGAAGCCCGTGCCAAGAAGGCAAAGGGAGAACAACTCACTAATCAAGAGAAAATGTATGTTGATTATACCGAGAACGATATTCCTAAGCAAAAGAACTATGCTGAAACCATGCAGGAGAAGCATCCAGAGCTTTATGCACAGTTTGGAGACGATGAGGCCAAATATCTCGCCTATTATGATGAGAACACTCCTTACTTCTATGGTGGACAAGGCAGCTACAACCTGTACGTTGATACGGATGCCAAGGCTTGGCAAATACCAAACAATGACAAGCGATTGATAGACAAAGCCATCTCTTGTTTGGAAAAGAACACTGAAGTAGATAGAGCCAAGCGCATCTTGGAGAGATACACCCTCTGCGACTTCCAGACTCCTGCAGAATGGCGCAAGTGGTACAACACCTACAAAAACAAGATGTTCTTCACCGAGAGTGGCGGATGGTATTTCATGGTCAACGACAAGAATGCACCTGGCAACGACTATAGCGTAGCCCAAAAAAGAGAGGCTAAAGAAAATACTGCCAAGAATCTCATAGACCAACCAGAAGTAAATCACAATAATCCTTTGGCTATCAATGCTTATGTCGAGAAACTCGACTGGGGAGGTTTCGATGTGGTATTCGACCTCAAACTCATGGACGGCTATCATGTATATCGCACTGTCGATGAAAGTGACCCATATATTCCGATGAAGATAACATTCTCATTGCCAGACGGTGCCATCCTTGGCGATGCCTATTATCCTATTGCCAAGCCTTTCGTCAAAGACGGAACTACGATTTACGAGGGCAAAACCACCATCAGGCAAAATTTAAAAATGCAGACACTTCCTGCCACCATCAAATGCACATTTGAATGCCAATGCTGCGATGCCAATGTCTGCATGCCTCCTTTCTCCAAGGAATTTACATTCGAAGTCAAATAACCAAGACTAAAGAAAGACTGCCGAATGGCAACCAAACACACCGTTGGAAAAATATAGGGACTTACTTCCTGATCGTTGGAAAAAGGTATAAACGCGGAGCCGATTACATCAGTAATTAGCTGATTTTCAACAACTTAATTTATAGAAATCTATATGACTTAATAAAGCGCTTCTTTAACACCTAATAAAGCGCATCATTAGACCTCAATAAAACACATCATTAGACTATGATTGAACGGCTCCGCGTTTATACCTTGCGTCTGCTTTCAAATGTTCGTACCTTTGCACCATAATTTTAAGTTTCAGAAGCTATGCCAGGAGATGGAGCAAGTCATCGTGGGGTGGAAATACTTATAACCTCTTGATTTCCAAAATAATATTAAAGTTCACAAGTTTGTGGTCCACAAACTTGTGAACTTTAATATTATTATTTTTTTTGCGTACTTTTGCATCAGAAATCAAGACTAAAGGCATTATGGAAAAAACATTCGTATATGGTATGTCGGTAGAAGGCAATAATTTCACCGACAGAATAGAAGAAAACAAACGCATCAAGGCAGACTTTGAACATGACATCAACGTGATTCTTATCTCACCAAGACGTATGGGCAAGACTTCTCTTTTCAAAAAGGTTATATCAGAGATAGACAACCCGATGATAAAGGTAGTATATATGGATATTTACGACTGCAGAAACGAATATGATTTCGCAGCACTGATAACCGAACAATCTACACCTTAGACCGAGGGTCGAGTCGATTACAGAAGACAATGTGGAGTCAAATTGCTCCATGACCCGAAAATATTCCTCCAAAAGGAGTGAGTTTCTCAGATTTAATTTGTATCTTTGCCATGTCATATCAGAGTTTTGCTTGTTTATTTTTGCAACACTAAGATAAGTGAATTCTTCGACATGGCAAAATCCTGGGCAACTTTTTGTTGCTCAGGTACTTAAAAAGTTTAATTTATAATAGTGTTGCGGAATTAAGGTTTTATATAAATCTTAACAACGGCAAATATAGATGGACAAATATTTTGAACCGATAAACAAGCTCTATCTTTCACAACCTTTTGCCGAAAGAGGAGATGAGGGAAAACTTGACAGATGCCTGCATATAGCCGAAGCGTATGCTTTTGCTGAGAATGCCATTGTATCTATGGGTGATTCCGCCAGGAACTGCAGCTACTGTTTTTTTGGTGGATTAGCGGATCTGCTTGGTCTTTCGGATGAAGAGCGTTGTCCTACTATTCCATCACTTTATGAGGAGTTTATCTTCAGTAGAGCCAATCAGAAAGATCTTATGCTGCGCCATGCCCATGAGCTTGCGTACATACACCTTACTGAAAAGATGACACCCGAGGAAAGACGGAATTATATCCTGAGTGACAATCTCCGTATGCGTGACAAGGACGGCGTTTGGCGGTCGGTACGACACCGTATGTTCTCGCTGGAAGGAACGAGCGACGGCTATTATTGGCTGAATATGTGTATATATACACTATGTCATGACAATCAGGACACACCAAAAATCGTCAATACACGCACCGGAGAGTGCCGCATATTGACGACTGATGATTATGTGAACATTCTTTCTTCTCGTGAAATTGCGGTATTGAAACTGATTGGCAACGGCCTACAAAGCAAGGAAATTGCCGACAATCTGTATATCAGTGTCAATACCGTTCATAGGCACCGCCAGAACATTTTACAGAAACTGAAAGTCGGCAATGCCATAGAAGCCTGCAATATTGCCAAGGCAATGGGGTTAATTCCCTAAACGGAAATCACCCACATTGTCTGTGGACAACGACAGTTCGCTGAACTCGCTGACACATTCTCCCTTGACCGGAGCCTGTGAGCATATACCTATATATAATTCCTTGGGATAATTGTTTTTATACAGGCGTACCATTTGCCACTCTTTACCATCAAGAGAGAAATAGCTTGCTATGGTATGAGTGTCGGATGATATTTTGTAATATATATTGTCCTGTTCGATAACCTCATGGTTATTGTCGTCTGATGTGCCGACAGTCCTCACGGTCACCACACGATGTTTACCACGCTCGTCCTGCTCAAAACAGAATTTCTGCCAGAGGGTGTCGTTTGCTACGACCATCAAATTGGCTGCATTGTATAGACCGTCTTCCGTGAATCCCGGCTTGAGATGTCCTGAGAATGTGAACGGCTTTGTGTTGTCAATTGCCGTCAACAGAATCTTTGCAGTCGATTTGGTTAGTTTGCCGTCATTTGGATCGATGAAAAGGTCTGTGCCTTCCGGTGCGATGAAGCGTATGACCGTATCGGTCTGGCTTACTTGCTTGTCTGCACCGTTGATCATTTTTGTGAAATGGATACCACCCAGTTTCACATCACAGTCCTTAATCTGGAAGGTCGGCTCGTATGTGTCTCCTTTTGCCTCCTTCGATGATGGCGAACAGGCCGTTAGACTAAAAATAGCCAAGGCTGAAGCCAAGAGAGTTTTTGTTTTCATAATGAAACTTTTTTATAGTTATTTTGATGGTGCAAAGTTACAGGTTTTAAGTCATATCCGCAATAGTCAATTTTAACCAAAATGAAGGGTGAGAGAGCCTTACTGGTGACTTCAACATAGATCGAAAATTGATGTCTTGTACCATGGTTGTATCTCAGTTGGCATATATTGTTGAGATACAACAGAGGTAAATAATTAGGCGGCGAATAACAGTTCGCCTTTTTCTCGTTCCCGAAATGGTTCAAAGAATATAGTTTATGTTTCATTTGATAAAAAATTTGCTAAAAAAATAAAAATTTTATATAAATAACTCAGAAAAGAAGAAAATAATTGGTAAATTTACCAATTATAATTACCTTTGCAGTCGTATTTTATAATCATTAAAAGTGGCGACAACACTTAAAATACGGTAATACAATTATGACAGACAAAAGTCAACATTCTTATTTAAAGATTCCGACACAATCGTCAGCTCAGATTATCAGTCGGAACGAGGTCGAAGTAGTAGCTCCTGATGGAGAAGTTTTTACTGTCTTGTGCCAGATAGGTACATATACAAGTAAGGAAACACAAGATAATGAACTTCATTGGTTGGAAGTCTTGTTTGACAAGAACTTTTCCGATGACAAGGAAGAAATGACAAATGCCATTTGGCGAGAATCTATGCAATTTGCCATTGGTGGTGGAATTTTAGGCATCAGTACTGGTACTCGTCATAAGGATCGAGCACGTATCGGTGGACGAATTCGTCAGATACGTGAAGACAGAGGCATGGAAGCCCGCGATTTGGCAAAACTGGCAGGCATAGATGCAGCTAATCTTAGTCGTATAGAGAAAGGTAAGTATTCCGTAGGGCTTGACATTCTATCAAAGATTGCAGCCGCTTTAGGAAAGAAAATAGATTTAGTTGACCTTAAATAGACACTGTTATGATTGACATAAACAATTTCAAGGTTGAGGTTTCATGCGAATATAAGGGAGAAACCTATTCTGTAAGAGATAATGGTGCCATCATGAGGCATCCTAAAAATGATTGCCGAAAAAGACCTATGGACAACAAATGGACTTTTGGCACAAAGAATGAGAAAAATGGATATATGTTTTTTACCTCAAATATTCGTGTCCATCAAATTGTAGCGTCCGCATTTTGGGGGCATCAAAAATCAGAAGGAATGGTAGTTGACCATAAAGATACAAACAGATGTAATAATAGAGCAGAAAACCTTCATTGGGTAACAAAACTTGAAAACGTCTTGAATAATCCAATAACTCGCAAAAGAATAATCAATATATGTGGAAGTATAGATGCATTTCTCGATAACCCAGCCTTGCTACGAGAAAGTACAGCAGACCCTAATTTTACATGGATGCGGACTGTCTCTGAGGCGGAGGCTGCAAAATGCAAGAAGAATTTGGAGAAATGGAGTAAAGAAGACGCAGATTTTGTTAGCACTTTACAAGGTAATGGCATAGGTGAATGGATATTCAAGGATTTACAGTCTGTGAATGCTCGTCACAATTGGATACAATTGTCTACACAAATGCCAAGTGCATATGAACAACAGGAAGATAGAACATTGCCATCAATGGTGGAATCATTAACTTCTAATGCTATGCAAGAAGATTGGAAAACGCCAACGGAGTTTCCTTTATGTCCCACAGACATACTCTCGTTAGAGGCCTATTATTCATCATTGGAAAAAGGAAAAGTATTTTCAAACAACACTTATGGAACAAATTCTATTATTGAATTCGCCATATCAGATGATAGGCAACGGCTCTGCATTGCGACACATAATCCAGAAGGATTCAAACAATGGTATATTTCCTATGTATATATTCTGAACGACAAATATGTTCATAAAAATGGAGGTTCATTTTTTGAAGAAAATGGAGCATTAAAGACAATTACCCTCTTTCAGGGAAAAGAATGGACTGGCGGTGATTGTATAGATGATTACTGTTGAACAGAAAAGAACAAAACAATTAAAAAGTTTACAATATGAAGAAAACTTTATTATCTTTAGTGTTGTGCTACATATCAATAGTTGGTATGGCACAGACGGATGTAACCAAATTCCTGGGCATTCCTGTAGATGGCAACAAGAGTGATATGATGAGAAAACTCAAATCAAAGGGATTCACACAAAGTCCTTATGCTGAGGGTGTACTCACTGGAAAATTTAATGGTATGGATGTAAACGTTCATATTGCTACAAATAATGATAAAGTATGCCGTATCATGGTTTGTGATGCAAATACAATGGACGAGGCAAGCATCAGAATCCGATTTAATATTTTATGTAAACAATTCAAAAACAATTCAAAGTATTGCTGTTTATCAGAGGAAGACCCGAAACTCAAAGAGGACGAGAATATCTCATACGAAATGACTGTCCACAAAAAACGATATGAGGCTATCTTTTACCAACTTCCAGATACTACGGCGGCAAACTACACTGAAGAAATCCAATCTTTGATTTATTCAAAATATACAAAAGAACAATTGGAAAATCCATCGGAGGAAATCTCTAAAGATATTTATAAGGTAGCTACCATGTATGCTCTCGACAAAGCCACAAAAAAACCTGTCTGGTTTATGATTTCCGAGAACTATGGTGAATATTACATAACGATGTTTTATGATAATGAGTACAACAGAGCAAACGGTGAAGACTTGTAGGTTTTATTATCTGTGAATACCAATCCCTTGCCTCGGCAAATCCCCCACAATACTCTCCAACTCCCTATCCACCTTGGATAGTTCCTCTTTGGACAAAGCGTATATGCAGTCAATCGCCAGTCGGTTGGCTGCTATTTTTCTGTGTGCGAGGATGGTTTCTTCGCCACCGATGGAGGGGCGGTTTGCACCACATGCTTCCAGATAGTCGTTTACTACGTAACGCATGGTGAACTGCCTCATGCCTGTCTTTGCCCAATAGATAAGGGCAAAAGAAATCAATGGCCGTCCCGTAAATATGGAAGAACTCAAGAATACCATTGCCAAGATGGTGAGATTGGTAACCAAAAAGAAATGCCAAGAGATAGAGCATACCATAGTTGGCTGTATATATATGATAATGTGTGCGCATCCACACACATTATCATATATAGAGTGTATATTAAAAAAACTACTTCACAATAGAAGTAACAGGATTTCTAACGCCCTTCATACCAATGAGGAAGGCCTTGGCACTACCAAACTTCAGGAACATGTCCAGACGTACGGGTACATGATTTTCATCATCAGTAATGTAGAAATCGACGATGCGCTTATACTTGCCCTTCTCATACTCCTGATAAGCCAGACGCAAACAACGATACTTCACACCATTGTCGGCCTTGATGGTTTCTCTGCCCGCAAACTTAATCTGGGCAGGAGTACGGCCATCGCCATCCACAATCGGGAACTTGACTACATAACCCTTCTTCCAGTTGGCAGGATCGAAACTACGGGCACGGAGGAAGATGTTCAGCATGTCAAATACGCAATCATCATAGCTGACTTTCTTCCAGGAATGAGAACCGTCATTGTGCTTACGATGCATCTTGACATGACACTTGCCGCCAGAATAGCTGTAGAAATCCTCATCTACCGTATATCGCTTGCCCTCACGAGCTCCCTTGCGGAAATACATCGGAGACATATCGGTACCCGTATAGCTCAAAAGCGTATCACGAAGGACAAAGAAATCATCTACCTTGTGATTTCCTCTCGTCACCAATGAGGTGCGATAAGCGGGCTTGCCATTCTTGGTACTCTGCACAATAGACATGCTGGCTGTACCAGCCTTCACCCACACAAACTTCCAGTTGTAATACAAATTGTAAGTGAGAAACTCACCCGACTTGAAGGCTGTATTACGGAAAGTACACTGGGCAGACACTGTAGTGCTGACCATCAGCAGTAATACTGCTATCCACAATGACTTCATTCTTTTCATAGTTCATCATATTTTAGGAATGTATTGTATGCCAAGTTTCTTGGCACGCTCTACATTCTGGTTCTTTACTTTTTTCTCCTTGTCAGGCTTCTGCTTGGTGATGGCACCTGGCTTCTGGTGTGACAATGGTTTCTCCTTAGGATCCCAAGATTCCGTAACATCCCACTTCGCCTTACATTCGATAGCTCCTGGATAGTAATATACTTCTTCTGCCTGCTGGTCTTCATCATAACAGCCCGTATCCCACTTGCCGTTATTGTTGCGGTCCACTATCAGGCGCAAGTAATATTTCTGTGGCTTCAGATAATAAAATTCTGCCACACCATTGATGGCCTTCACTTCCTTGACTACCTGATCCTGACCATTGAGCAACTGTACAAGCAGCGGTTCGTCAGTCAAACTGGTGATATTGACCAGAAGAGTACCATACTCATCCAGCGAAGATACCTTGAATCCCTGTTTGATAGCCTTGGTAGCCAATCCGTAGATGTCTTCGAATGCCGCAGAATCCACTTCCAGACTATATTCGATATTCGGACGCCATTCGCCTCGCAACTCATATTCCCTCAACTTATTCGGAACCGGTTTAAACTCGAAAGGTGCCCGATACCAGAGCGTATCATGCTTGGCATAAAGATGAATGCCTGCCGTATCTGCCTTTGAGAGAGGCGTAGGGAACGTAAATCGGATGTTCTTATCCGGATCCAACTGGGATGAGACGCCCACCTGCACTTCCAATGGCTTGAGAGGCATGATGGAATCATAAGGCTCCCCTTTCTTCTTGAGTTTTTCCTGTTTCTTGGTCCAGTCTTCCAGTTCCTTATTGAGCTGTTTCTGTCGCTTGGCGTATGGAGTCTTTGCCAATATCTCCAATGTATCAAGCTTATCCACCAATACGCCGGTACTGTCGGTCATGCGATAAGCCAATTCCATCCGCAGCGTGTCCTGATTGACCAACGCAGTATCTTTCAACCAGTAAGTAAGGGTATCCTTCTTCTCTGCTGCCTCCAGCAGGAAAGCATCTTTCTCATTGAAATTCAGACCCTTGATGGTAGGCAGGATGCTATCTCCATAACTGAAGAAGAGGGAGAAATTGTTGGGCTCCTTGCGCTCTGACTTCAGAAAAAAGCGGTCGGTAAGCGTTTCGGTGAATGCTCTCAGCACAATATCGTCTGGATAGAAATGGGTGTAATCCACCTGGGCGATAGACTTGATATGAAGGGTATCAATCCAAGTGGTATCCTGTCTGACGTCCGGCTTGCAGGAAGGTACGATGATGTCATGAGAGAAAGCTAATTTCTCGCTTTTCTGATTGAACATATAGTTGCCATCCATATCCTGCAAGGCATAGATGCGATAAGAGCCTGGTGCAATACCCTTCACTACGAAACGGCCACGGCTATCCGTACGGCTCACTCGGAGCATCGGCTTGGTCTTGAATGCAGAATCAGCCTGATCGCTATACAGACCCACCAAAATACCCTTGATAGGTTCCAGATTTTCAGCTTCGAGCACATATCCGGATACTTCCATGGTGTCGATAGCCTCGCCCGTAGAAAAACTATAGGTGAAGTTACCCATCGGATTGTTCTCATTGTTATCGCTGATAGCATCAGAGAAATCGATGGTATAAGTCGTATTCGGCTTCAGGGAATCGACCAGAGAGACGGTGATTTTCTTACCCGCAGCCTTGATTTCTGGAGCCTCCAACTGAGGTGGAGACACGATGACTTTCTCAGAAGGATTGTCGAGCTTAATAAACTCATCGAAGTAGATGCTTACTTTCTTGCTCTTCACCCCTACTCCGCCATCTGCTGGGTCGGCACCTATCACCTTAGGTGGAGTTTCATCATACCATCCTCCGTCTGGCTGTCCCATCTTGGCACAGGAAACCAAAAGCAGAAAAGCAAGCAGATAGAGAGGCAAAAACAGAGTTTTTTCCTTCTGGCTGTTTCCAACTAAAAAATCTAATATCTTCTTCATTATTCTTACCTTTCTGCTAATTATTCTTATCCTTTAATATATCATAAACTTCCGGATGAAGCCATGATCTACTGATTCATCTGGAGCATCTCGTCGATATTCTTACGGCTGTTGCTCAGACGAGGTATCTTATGCTGTCCACCCAACTTGCCCTTGCTCTTGAGCCAGTCGTTGAAGAGATTAGGACGGGCCTTCACTATCTCCAGATGCTGGAGAGTAACATCGTGGAAGCGCTTTGCCTCATAATCACTGTTGATTTCCTGCAGATGCTGATCCAACAATGTGGCAAACTCATCGAGACTTGCCGGTTCCTTAGAGAACTCTATCAGCCACTGATGGCGGCACTTCGCATTACTGTCCATAAACACAGGTGCTGCCGTATATTCTGCCACCTGGGCTCCTGTCTTATCACAAGCATACTTCAGTCCCTTCTCGGCATTGTCCATAATCAGTTCTTCGCCAAAGGCATTGATGAAATACTTGGTACGACCCGTGATGACAAACTTATATGGATTCTTGCTGGTAAACATGACTGTATCACCGATGAGATAGCGCCACAATCCACAGGAAGTAGTAATAACCATCGCATAGTTCTTGCCTATCTCCACTCCCTGCAATGGCACTACGGTAGGATTGTCGGTACCAAATTCATCCATCGGGATAAATTCATAGAAGACATCATAATCCACCATGAGCGACATGGAAGGGTCTGACGGATCATCCTGCAAACCGAAGAATCCCTCGCTGGCATTATAGGTTTCCATATAATGCATGTTAGGAGAAGTAATGAGCTGCTCATACTGCTGGCGATAAGGAGTAAAAGCGATACCGCCATGGAAGAAGACCTCCAGATTAGGCCATACCTCCTCCAGATGCTTCTTGCCGGAAAGTTCCATCACACGAACCAATACGCTGAGCATCCAACTTGGAACACCCGAGATATTGGTTACGTTCTTATTCATCGTTTCACGGGCAATGCGGTCGCGTTTCACCTCGAAATCGCTCAGAAGAGCTGTCTGCTTCTTAGGAACACGTACCAGATTGGCAAGTGGATTGATATTTTCGATGAGGATGGCACTCAGGTCTCCCACCAGACTTCCCTCTACATTATAATTAGGTGAATGGCTGCCGCCGAGAATCAGACTCTTGCCATCAAACAGTTTACTTTTCGGATTATTACGGAGATAATATGCCACGGCATCAAAGCCACCGGCATAGTGGATGCCATGCAATCCGTCTCGTGAAACAGGGATAAACTTACTCTTGTCATTGGTAGTACCAGACGACTTAGCATACCATTTCACGGTTCCAGGCCAGAGAACATCCTGCTCTCCGTGGCGCATACGGTCGATATCCCCTTTCAGTTCCTCATAGGAATTGACAGGTACATTTTTTGCGAATTTCTCGTAACTATCAGTCGTATTTAGTAGATGCTTAACGCCATATTCTGTATTTTTGCCCTTATTGATAAGGTGCATGAGTACTTTATGCTGCATATGTTCTGCATCATAAAGGTACTTCTCCAACTCCTTTTGACGAGGTTTGAAGACGTTGCTTACTATACTTGTTAAACTCATATATGATATTAATATCTTTTGAGTTGCAAAATTAACCTAAACTTTTCATATAGAGAAAGTTTTTACTATTTTTAATATTAAATATATGACTTTAAAAAGAAAAGAAGAATGACTAAGGCTCGGAATTCGCACTTTTTATTCGTAATATAGCTTATTTTTCTTCAAGTCAATATAAAAATGATAGCAGTTCCCCAAAGCGGACACGATAAAAGATTCAACAGATAATTTGCGCTAACATACATTTTTACATACATTAGCGCAGATTATCCGTGAATAATTTGCGCTAATGGCCACTTTTTTGTATCTTTGCGCAAAAAATAACGAATCAAGTATGGAACAGAAGTTGGTAGGAAGAGAAGTCGAACTTGAAGACCTCAACAAATATTTAAACTCTGAAAAATCTGAGTTTATCGCCGTTTACGGAAGAAGACGTGTGGGAAAGACTTTTCTCATAAGAAAAGCCGTAAAGGATCATTTTGCCTTTTTCATGACAGGAATGCATGGCGTTGGCAAAAGCGAACAACTTGTCAACTTTAGCATAGCTCTGCAAAAATATACTCACTCTGCAACTCTACAAACTTTCAAGAGTTGGTTATTGGCATTCTATGGCCTTGAACAATATTTAGAATCACTCCCCCACGGCAAAAAAGTCATTTTCATAGATGAATTGCCTTGGATGGATACTGCCAAATCTGGCTTTATCCCTGCATTGGAAATTTTTTGGAATAGTTGGGCTGTACTACGTAATGATATCAAACTCATCGTTTGTGGCTCTGCCACTTCTTGGATGATCAACAACTTAATTCGCAATCGTGGAGGATTACACAATCGCCTAACCCACCACTTGGTTCTTAAACCATTTACACTACATGAATGTGAAGAATACTTCCAAACATATCACTTCGGATATAGCAGAAAACAAATAGCTGAATGCTATATGGTGATGGGTGGAATACCGTATTATCTATCCATGATGGACAAATCGAAGAGCTTGGCACAAAACATTGACCAACTATTCTTTGCAGAAAATGCAGAATTAAAAGGTGAGTTCGACGAACTATATCGTGCCTTATTCAAAAAATCTACCGACCATATTGCCGTGGTTACTACTCTTGCCAATAAGGGTATTGGCATGACACGTCAAGAATTGGTGAAATCGTCAGGTCTTACTGACAATGGAGCTTTCTCCACGGTATTAGAGGAGTTGGAACAATGCGGTTTCATCCGTTTATATGAACCATTCTCCACCAGCACCAGAATGAGCGGTGATTCTCGTCAGAAACGAAATACACTATTTCAATTGATAGATTTCTACACGCTCTTCTACTTCAAATTCATCAAGCACAATAAATACCAAGACTCTCATTTCTGGTCTTCATCACAAAATACGCCTATGCACCATACATGGATAGGACTATCATTTGAAATGCTCTGCCTAAACCATATAGAGAGCATCAAACAGTCCCTCGGTATATCGGGTGTTCAAACGATAGTATGTTCCTGGCGTAGCAACAAAACAGAAAAGGGCTCGCAAATCGACTTACTTATAGATCGCAAAGATGAAACCATCAATCTCTGTGAAATTAAATTCTATAATGGTCCATTTGAGATTAGTAAGGAATACGAAGAAAAGTTGCAAAATAAAATCAGTACATTCTTAGAACAATAGTTCGTTAATAATTCAATAATGTGCTAAGCAGCTATACGCTGTAAGCA
>OGKS01000569.1_pt1 | contig 20263 bp, 5 predicted proteins | sample 1572491 | NCBI WGS metagenome assembly OGKS01 (sample SAMEA2582153, study PRJEB24529) | metagenome | biome: Human gut stool | place: China | collected 2011
AACTCAAAACAAATGCTCTATTTTGCTATTTTTTGCCTTTTTAGGCGTTATTTTCCACGAAAACTGGGACGAGGGTCAGGACTTCGTTTTCTTCCTCAAATGAATAGGTATTGCCCGGTTCATAAGGATGCTGGGAAGGATTGGCTTTATTTACCCAGTGGTCGAGGGTGTATTGTTTCTCGTTCTGCTTTCCCTGTTCATCTACACTTTTGAAGAAGGTGTAGTTGGTTGGGATGGTGAAGGAGAGAACATCTTTGATTTCAGGAAGCTGCTGGCTGACGGCATTCTTGTAACCAGCCTTTTCCAGTTCTCCGTTCACTCGGGTGCCGTTGTAGTCAAAACAAACTTTTCCCTTGTGACCTATGGCAAAATGGGCGGTGATAGTTTCGTCTTGATTTTCTATGGTGAATTTCAGGTTATCACCTTTGTACTGTGTTTCATCGCCATCTTTCTGCCAATACTCCAGACGGTAGTTGGCTGCAGCTTCAGCTGTAGCCTTTACTTCTGTACCGGGAGTGTACCAGCTAACTATCTGAATCATCTTTCCCGGTTTCCCATTGCTTCCTTCTTCGCATATTTCCTGATAGAAATTATCATAATGAGGAGCGAGGGATACAGAACCCAGGTTGGCATCCGATGGCTTGATTGTTACCTTGTGCAGTTCTTTGCGCAGGAAGATGGCTTCTATGTTATTGATGCCATCCTTTACGGTATAATCGAAAGAAGCTGCTTTTGTTGTTTCGCCGATTTTGAATTCCTGAAAGTCGTAGCCATAATCTGGAGTGGCAGAAATGTTTACTACATCACCTACTTTATATCGGTTTCCAATATTGCCATGTGACGAAACGGCTGTTTTAAGTGTGATGGTAACCTTACCTGCATTCTGAGGCTTTTCATTCGGAAATGCCGTAGCATCTGCATTCAATATGGAATTGACGGCTACTACATTAGGCACCAGTGGATAGGTGGCAGTGATTTCTTGGAGATAACAGTCGGTTCCTTCAATTTGGCTTGCCTTCTTCATCATAAAGGTGATGGATTTTGCATCGCCCTGATAGGTGAAGGTGATGATTTTGCCGTCATCAGATGTGACGGCATTTGTTGTTGCGGCGTTTGTTTTGCCGGCATTTGTAGCAGATGCAGATGACAGAGAAGTTCCTGCATCATCAGTGAGGATGATTTCTCCAATAGCAGTTGAGGCATGGAAGGCTACTTTCATGCCATAGATGGCTGGTAAAGTGAATTTCACGCTATCCTTTACCAGGGCACCCGTAACTCCTGCCATCGTATTGTCTATCTTTCCGTTTTGCAACATTTTGATATCTTCATCGATGTGGATATCCAGGGCTACATCCTGTTTTGCCTGTGTGCTCTCATTGATATAGATGCTGGCAGGGTGGGTATAGGATAAATCTTTCTGATGATTGGAACGGAAGATGTTGATGGCAGGTGCTTGGCTTGGGTCAAAACTCCAAACTACCATTGTAGCCTGATTGCTGTCATAGAGCTGATAGCTGTTCTTTTCCCACTTGGCTTTCATCTGGGTGGTAGCATGGGTAGCGGTATAGGTATCGCCCGGCTGATATACATTCTCTCCATCCGTCCAACCGATAAAGGTGTAGCCGGGGCGTGAGAAGGTATTGCCAGATGGCAGGGTGACCTTATCCTCCTCATCGCAGATGAGTTTGATAGGGAATTTTCCTGCTATATCATCTGATTTCTGAAAGTTGATTTGTTTCAGAACTTTCGGAGTAACGGCTCCTGATACGTTGCCGTAGATTTTGAGGTCTACGATATAGGCATTGTTATTACGTCCTTTTTTAGGATCATCAAAGTTCTCGAATTTTATCTGGCAATTGGTTCTTTTTACTTCGATGGAGAGTTTTTCGCCAGAAGCTGTTTCGATAGATTTATCATGAAGTGGAACCCAAACTTCATCTCCGTCTCCCATAACAGATACTTTGATACCTCTTTGTTTACCCGTTGCCACCTGAATGAGTTCAATCCTAGTGATACTTTTCAGCGTGGATGTTATTGCTGTAGGAAAATCCTTACTATATTCAGATGTATATTTCGCCGTTTTCAAGTATCCGGTGTAACCGGGAAATTTGTTGGCGTCTGTACCAATAGGATCTACTCCCACGCCATGGAGTGTGAGAGTAAAGTCCTCTTGGGTATATTGGGTCTTGAGATGGACCACCTTATCCACCGTAGAGGTACAGTCGATATTATCCCAATCCTGGAAATCGGTGGAGTAAATCAGCTGTTCGGAGGATGCAGTATCCTGTGCCCATGCACTCCCCATCCATCCCATCATCAGGAGGAGGATGAGGGAACGGAGCAGCTTGCCGGTTGATATTTTATTCTTTCTGTTCATATATATTCTGTTATTTTACCATGATTTTACTTTTGCCAAAGATGTAGATGCCATCAGGGAAACCGCTGTAGGTGGCGGTGCCTGGCTGCACATCCAGGATGCGGTGAAGCTGACCGGTAGTTGAGAATACCTTGAGCTGGGTGGCGTAGGTGCTCTCGATGCTTACACGATGAGCGCCGATAGGGCGGATGAGAAGGTATTCTCCTGCTGGAGTATCCTCATCGTTTCCATTCGCCTCTGGCTCAATCCTGTCGATGCCCGTGGTCTCGCTGATGCGGATTACAGAAGGAACTGCTGAAGAACGGGCTCCGGCATTCGTACTTTCTTTAGTCAGATAGGTACGGAAAGGCATCACGGTCTGTGAGGTTGCCGTATTGCAGAATGCTGTTCCCTCTGTATTGAGCGCATAGATGCCTCCATTCGCCACTTTCTTAGCAGCGAAGGTTCCCCGGTGGGCATAGCCATTGCTTACGGTCTGCATATCTGCTGTGATAGGAATCACGATGGCTTTCTTCTGAGGTTCCATGTTCGCATAAGCATGGAAAGTGATAGTCTGAGGATCTTCCTTCTTGTTCAGAATACTGTTGTAGAACTTGCTGGAAAGGTCGAACTCATAATAACGCTCACCTGGGAAACGGACGATATAAGGTACTCCTGCCATGAGAGGCAGATAACCTTTGAGGGTCTGCGTTTCTCCGTAATATGGATTTTCCACATTATTATATAGCCAGTTTCCGTAGGTGTCTACGAAGAAGGTATTATGGAATGTATAATCCATACCTGTGGTATTTCCGGCGTAATTAAACAGACCAGTACCTGTACCCGGTCGCTGGAAGGTGGCAGTCTTCTCTGTTTCATTCACACCGGTCAAACCACGCAACCAGTACTCATGGTGCAGATCTTTCGTTCCATAAAAATGGGTAATCTCACCATTGAGCGATGCTACAGCTTTCTGTACGGTGAACGGCAGACTGATACCTTCCCATGCTCCTGTTGTATTTTCAGCATAAAGCATCGGCTTGCGAACATACCAGGCATGGTTGGTTACCGAGAATTCAAGAGGCACGCAGAAGTCGTTGTTATAGCAGGTTTCGCCCTCGCTGTTCTCGTTATTAGCTGTGTGCTCTACGAGATGGAGGAATGGGGTAGTGTAGGTTGTTTCTCCTGTTTTCACGATGTGATGTCCCTGGATGCTGCTCTCTGCTGTCTTTTCGTCATAATTCAAAGCCTTATCAACGATATCGTATGCCTCATTATCTTTGCTTGTATCATTGGCTACGGTATAAACCAGGAGGTTCTGGGTAACTCCATCTTTTATGGTAAGGTTGTCGTAGACCTCCGGTTCATCCCTGTCGGTTGCAGCAAAGTTGATAGCTGTCGTTGTCGGGATATGAACATAGGTACCCATGCTCTTGGTGTCCAGTTTGTAGGCATTGTAGTGGAAATAGTCTTTTTTGGTATTTCCGTAATATGCATCTGTCCGGTATACCCGGTTGGTCATGTATTTATTCTGCTGCGATGCTATCTTGGCAGGATAATCTGCTGGAGTAGTCTGCAGACTCTGTCCCCAGAAGAGGAAGTCGTTCATATCATTCTCGTTCAGCAGCGGACGGTATGTGCCCGTAAAGGTAGCTGGCTTTTCTGCTGTTGCTTCGGTATAGATAGCACGAGCCTCATCTATCTTGTGGGTCTTGTCATGACGGGTTTCGGTCTGACCATAGTTAGGCAGGTCGCTATCCGCGCTGGTACGGAGATAGGTGATACCCGTGTTATTACCCGTAATGGCATCCGAACGGTGAGCATACTGATAGTCGCCGTTGGCATAATAATCGTAGATATACTTCAATGCCGCCTTGTCTTCTGGGCTGGTATTGCCTTGTAAAGCCCGGAGATAATATCCGTTCAGATCATAGGTAACACGACCATACTTGAAGTCATCCAATGTATAGTTCAGCTCTTTTCCTGCGATGGTATAGGTCATCTTCTTTCCATTCATATCATATACGATAGGGGAGATAGATGCTGGCTCTTTCTCGAAACAGCAGTGGTATCCCTTTGTAGCATTTGCATCATTCATTCCCTTTTGGGTGATGTTTCCACTCTCCAGTCCCTGGTTATAGATGTTGCCCTGGTTTTCTGTGAAGAGCCATTTATCGTTATCCAATCCTCGTATCACATGACCGTTTCCATGGAAGATACCTTTGAAGATGCTGTTGTTTCCGGTATAGTCGGCTGGAATGTCAAGATCCTTCTGAAGTACGAACTGTGCACCAGCGCCTCCATCGTTGGATTCTTCCTGAATAAACTTGCCAAAGGCTGTCAGGTCGCTCTGCTCGTTGATGTAGATGCGAGGTTGAGCAAAGTATTTGTCTTCTTTTGCTCGCTTGATAGCGTCAGGGAGATGAAGGTCGATGCCCGACATCTGCGGATACATTCTGTGATAGTTGTGTACGGTGAGTGTATCGCCTGCTGTCATGGTAACCGGGAATACCGTTTCGTTATCACTTTCATCATTGAAACCTTTGATGGTAATACCCAACTGTACGCCGTAGCCGTTCATAAAGTAGTAGGCTGGGATGTCCAGATAATCCTGGGTCTTGTCATAAACGCTACCGGCAAAGAGGTCTGTTCTGTTCTCGTCTATCTTATCTCCCTGCTTGTAGGTATTCTTCGAATCCTTGGTATTCTGGAACCAGGGTTTTGTTTCATCTTCATAAAACTCGGTTGTTGTCTTTCCGTTTTCATCTTTCTTCAACTTACCTATGTGCCAGAAATAGCCGCTGGCAGCAAAAGCCTGGTCGGCAGCAATCTTCACCTGGTCTTTCTTGAGTCGGATCATCTCTCCCGGCAGGGCACAGTTGTCGATGGTGATATTACCGGTGAAGGTTGGTCCCTGTATGTACTCGATGGTGAGATAGATGGTATAGGTATATTTTTTCCCCTTTTCGTTCGGCGCATCAGCCTCCAGTTCGAGTGTAGCCAGACATTTTTTGGAGAGATGCTTCTGATAATAATCTGGGGCGGAATTATCTCCAGAGTCATCCAGGCGGAATGTAATCTTGGCGTCTCCTGTCATGTCTTCAGGAAGCGTGCTGTTGTATATCTTATAATTGGCTCCTTTTGTAGGGGAGGTCATCGAGAGTAGGGCAGCAAAGCCATTTGTTTTTTTGTCATTGCTATCTTCGGTAGGGCCATTATACTTTTTCTCTGAAGATGCACCTACATAGAGCTGGTAATTCTGTGGAGCATACTTTTCCAAATCACATTCATAGCCAGCCTCATGTCCGCTTCTCATCTTCCAACTCTTGAGTGTGACAGTCTGACCGGCTTTCAAACCAGCAAGAGCGGTCAGTCCATCTGAGTTATCGTTGTAGAAGGTGATATGTTTCTCATAGGTATAACCTGTGATGTGGGCATTATAATAATAGTGGTATCCGGTAACATACCAGTAGTGGATTTCTGATTTAGTGTCAGGAACTTCTTCATTCATGGCATAGAAACCTGTAGGCGAACAGTCGTCGATGATATAACGGTTGTTCTTATTATTGTTCATATTCGTTGGGAATACGAAGTTACCTGTCGTTTCGAGGAAGTCTTTGTTCTCGTGTATATTGTCGGCATATACATATCCACCACCTTCACCATCGCGGGCATAGACAAGGTTCATCTCTATGACGCCATGAATAGGACCATAGTAGATGATTTCCTGCATCTTCTGCGTGCCCTGATTGATGATTTCCTGTACGTTCTGAATCTTCAGTGCATAACCCGATGCGATACCTACCATGTTCTTGGCGGTACCATTGTTGCGGTTCTGGAATGTGGTTACATCCTTCTTTTCCGAATCGTTAAACTTCTGAATGAATTCTTGCTTATTTTTCAGATAAGACTTATCCCTTGCTGCACCATTTTCGTCATACCAGGTATCTGTAAACTTAGTGTTTGAAAGAACCGCACCCACATAATGGATGTTGTTCACCAAACCCATATAGTTTCTTGCCTTTACCTGATAAACCGAAGTATTCTCTGGTCGGGTCTGCAGCTTCTTATCGTCAGTCAATGCTATCTTATCTGTAGCCTCCATCTTGATTTCACCCACACGGGCAATGGAGTAAGGTGTCTTGTTGATTTCATTGACCGTATAGTCGCGTGCTCCGAGCAGAGAGAAACAGTTGTCTTCGAGTCGGAGAATGTCCAGTCGTTGGAAGGTATTGATAATCTTCGGGTCTTCGATGGTATGCTCCGCAAAACCATATCCTGTGATATCGGCACTGCGGAATCCCTGAGCGTATGACAGGTGGCCGTCGCCGAAGATACCGCCTTCGCTGTCATACTCATAGAATTTATTCTCTCTGATGCCTCCCAAGTCTGATGGAGCCGTATTGCCTTTGGTATATTTCTCTGGTTCTGAGATAAATCGATAGGTATATTTCTGGTTCTTGTAAGCCTCATCGTCTTTAAAATAGCGGTAGTAGTAACCATAGAGATCGGTTCCTGCTGGCAGGTTGATTTCCTTCATATCCTGCTGTGAGATGGTGATATGCTCAGCCTCTTTGCTGTCACCTACCAGAATCAGGGTGTTACCTCCAAAACCGGCAGTGGTTCCGCCCGGCAGATTCTTGAGAGCTTCCAGATTTTCGTCGCTGCTAGAGAAGGTTTCATCTACATTGAATTCCTTCGTCAGCTTCAGTACGGTGGTATTATTTGCCAGCACGGATGTACCCTGAGCGAGGGAATAACCTCCGCCATAAATTGCTTCATCGATATGAATATTTACGCCATCCCATGAAGCGTTTTCGGGTGTTACTTCTTCGAAATAGTTAGTCTTCTGCTGGGTTATGTCAATCTCTTTCCCGTTGTTTATGGCAACAATATCATCATATACACCTTTCGATACCAACTCACCGGCAAGCAGATGAATCTCCTGCTTGATGGTTGGAGTCTCTGTGTTTCCATCCTTGTTCATCAGACCGATATTCTTCTTGTCGGTACGGTTTAGGATATATCTGCCGTTCTTCAATGATTTCACCTTGTAATAGGTTGGATAACCCACCTTTACCTGTGTTGAACCATAGACATAGCCAGAATAGGAACCTCCGGTTACAGAACGGAAGACGTGACCATTGAGGATATCCACATTGGTAAGACCGATGACATTACCCTGCTGACCGCCACCATAGATGAAGTTGGCTGATACACCTGTAGCTCCGTTTACACCGCAAGGCTGGAACTTACCACCTTCTGTCTTAGGTTCAGAACATTTCATATCCTTACCCATGATGATATTGGTATTGCCATATACATAACTCTCCATACCATAGCCTGCACCATAAACGTTGAGGCTGGAGTAGTCTGGATTGCTGGCAAGATAATCGTTCGATTTCTCCAGTTTCGCCTTTTCCTTACCGGCAAGCATATCGCTCTGAAGGTCGATGGTTACGTCACCTCTCACCGTTCCCGTCTTGAAGCAGCCGCCATAAACGCATCCGCCCTGATAAGCTTCATTGTTTACGATGGTTGGTTTAAACTTATTCTTGATGGTCAGCTTGATGAAAGGGTCTGTTGAATGAGCCTGACCGAGCAGATAACCGCCTTCGTGGGTTACCTTACCCTTATAGTCGTAGTTGGCATTGTTGCAGCCACCCACAATCTTGCTGGTGATGGTAAGACCTTCAGGGAAGGAATAATCTACCACCTTGCCCTTTTCATTCGGATAGATATTCATGTTGCCACGGTTTCCTCCGCAATAGAAAGAACCGATGGTGCAGTTGGTAAGATTGTCTGCCCATTCCAAGGTTCCCTGGATATTCATCTCTACTGGCTGGAAGTAGAGGTCGAGCAGATGAGGATAGACAAGTGGGCGCTGGGCATTTTCTGTTGGCAGATACAGGGTATTGATACCCTTGTTGGAAGGGTCGTTCTCCCAGTCGATAGAATCTGCGAAGTCCAGTTCCTTGCTGGTGTCATAGTAGTCGCCATTCAGTTTCTGGAACTTGTTCATGAAGTTATTGTCTTCGGATGCCGTGAAGAGTGCATCGCCGTTGCAGCCCATGAATACGCTTCGGATGTTGACATTACTGCCAATCTTGATATCCACGCTACCCACGGTTTCGATGGTTTGGGCAACGGTCTGGCTACCTGATTGAGAGCTAGCCTGCGCACTTGCCTGCGCATCGGCTTTCTGTGCCTTGAGCACGGTGGCTGAGTTACCTCCACCATATACATCGCCCTTGATAAGAACGTAATCCTCGTCGCTGTTACCCTTGATATTGATATTCACCTTGTTGGTCATCGGTCTCCACGAGTTGATGTTCACCATTTTGGCTGCATCGCTGGCTGCCTTGTGAGAAGGCATGTTCTCTCTCATCGGTACGGTGAATACCAATGGAGTGGTTTCCGAATTTGGGTCGTTCAGGTTGAGTGGATAGTTTTCGTTCACGGTAATCTGGGTGTTGCCCTTTCTGTCGAGGGCATAGAGATAGTCACCATTTCCGGCACCATACACGTCGCCGTAAATCTTACCGCCATGTATATTAATATGTGTACCGGAGCCGTTGTTATCAGTAAAATTACCATCCTTAACGCTTACGTTAACATAGCCCGAAACATCGTTTCCGCCGTAAACATTGCCATGGATGAAGATGGCTTTGTTGCTATTTTGGGCTGAAGAATTTCCGATATTTACTGCGGTACCATTGATGACATCACCCATCATACCGCCACCGAAGATGTCATGGCAGTCAATAGCCTTGATATTGACGGTGGTAGAATCTACAGAGTTGTAGAATCCGCCACCAAAGACTCGGCGACAGAAGATACCACCGGATCCTTCTACGTGGGTATTGCCCACCACCTTGCCGGAGTAGCCACCACCCACGATGTCCATCACGGAAAAATCGCCCAAGAAGTGCTTGTATTCTTCGCCCTTCTTGATATCGTCTACGTGACCTCTGTTGTTATCTTCTTCCATGTTGATTTTCACATGGGTATCACCCTGGATGACGGTATGTTCTCCATAGCCGCCACCGAATACGCAGAAGTGAGGGGATCCCACCTTATTATATATCTCCTTCCATGCCATGGTTTCGAAGAATTTCTTATCCACTCCATATGCCACCTTGGTACTATCATGCAGCAATCCCTTTTCCATGGTGAGATAGGCATCATTGCCTACCACGCATGCTATGTTTCCACCGGCATAGATGTTGTGGTTGATCTTGAACTTCAATGCCTGGTGGTTGTACTGTGGAGAGTAGATGAAACCTTCAATGATGCTTGCCGGTTCCCAGGAACGGGTATCTGCCAGCCAGTAGGAGGTGAGCATTGCCTGTCCACCCTTGATATATACGTTGGTGTTACCTGTAACGTCAGCCGAGGTGATGGCAAGAGAATCCTGGCCATTGACGATGATGCTGTCGCAGCTGCCCAAGCCTCCGCCGTAGATGCCATGACCTATTCTTCCATCATAGATGGTGACAGATGTGTTACCATATACCGTTCCGTTCTGGCAACCACCATAGATTTTTTCCATCAACAATGGTAGCATGTTTACATTGGTGGTGTCAGCAGGATGCTTCATGTTTTTATCTGAAGAAGGATCTTCGAAACCGCCATCTTTTGTCCAGTATGGATAGGAGATGACTGGTCGGTCTATCAGCAATTTTGTATTGCCGTGGATGGCGCCCAACTGCTTGGCATCGGCACATTGGGTGACAAGACGGCCCTTGCCGCCGGCGAATACCTGCGAATAGATGCCGGCACCTCGGATGTTGACAAGGGTAGAGTCTAAGACGTTTGCCACATCGCCTCCGCCATATACGCTTCCGATAATCAGGGTACGGTCTATCTCGATATTATTGGTATTTTTCAATGTCAGTTTTCTACCATAGATATGTACCTCTGTTTCCTTTACGCTTGCCATATCAGGGAAGTCGATGTATTCTCCATTCACGTTCTTTACCGACTCCACTCCGGCACCGCCGCCATATACGTTCTGACCGACGAAGCCCGACTTGATGAATATCTTGGAGTTGCCACCTACCTTTCCGAAGTCATAGTCTTTGCCCGTGGTATATTCTCCGAAAGGCACAGCACCGAGACCTGCACCATAGATGTTTTCGCAGAAAAGCTGGCAGTCGGTCTCTACGTAGGTACTGTCTGTTACATATCCTGAGAAACCGCCACCATGGATGGTCTGGAAAGAGAAGCCCGGTACACCGAGCGTCCACGCCAGACGACTTACGCGATAGCGACGGAAGGTTGCCGGGTCGTTGTCAGTACCATCCACACTACCATAATAGAGTATCTTGTCTTCCTTGGAAACTTTCTTGAAATCGTTATAGAGGCTTGTCTCGAAAGCGGCGTATGTCTTTAAGTCATTAATCTGACTGAGATAACGGAATTTCGCCCCGTCGACATTGATGACTCCATCGTTGTTTATTCTACTTCCCGGCTGTGCATATACTTTCGCTTTAGCCACCTTGGTGTTGGCACCAAAGCCGGCACCGAAGACAGAGAACTGAGGGTCGGCTACATTCTTGGCGCTGATATACCAGCAAAGACCCGGCAGGGTGGTAACGTCGAACATACTGAGCGGTTCACCGTTCTTGTCGGTGATATCAGCCAGAGGCGAGTGGTTGATTACTACGATAGCCTCACCGGTACTATCTCTTACCTTTGTTTTATCTGTATCGGTATAGGTTCCAACCAAACAGGCACGGTTGCCGCCACCATAGATATTGTTGTTTTTCTTGAAGCTTCCAGAAAGAATCTTATCATTGGTAAAGCTGAAGAATTCCCGAGTATCCTTATCTGTCCGAATTCTATTGATGGCAGTCTTCGCCTTTCCTTCTGGAAGTTCTTTGATGTTTTTTGCCTTCAGGATATCTTCTGTTATCTGTTTAAATTCAGTAATGGAGTTACAGATTTTCTCGCTCTTTCCTTGCGCAGCCAGCCAGGTTGTGATATTGCCGTTGATATCAGCATTCTGGTTCCATATCCAGGTACCGCCATCCATCTGTACCTTGGTGTTGCCTAGGATGTTGGCGTAGGTAGCCTCGTTGTTGGTGTCCTTTTCTCCGAGTACTTCCTGGGTATCCTGGTTTCCTTCAGAAATTGCTATATCTCCGTAACCACCACCGAAGATGTCACGGCCCAGCATACCGCCCTCGATATGAACCAGGGTATTGCCAGCTACAGTGCCATAGGCACAACCGCCATAGATGTTGTACCAAACGTATGGCACGGTATTGCCGTAATAATCGAGTGCGACGGAATTGATGGACGTAGCTGCCGTGTTGGCTACGTGAACGATGGTGTTACCATTGATGCGACCTATCTGGTCATACTGCTGTGCCGCATTTCTGCGAAGACCCTTGCCGCCACCGAATACGGAACCGAAGATGTCGCCGCCGATGATATTCACCAGGGTGCGGAAGTCTTTTGATATGTATGACGGATTGATTTCATCATCATAGATGATATCGCCTTTTTCTTTGTTAATGTTTGAATAGCTTTGTGGCTTTATCTTGTAATTAGGAGTATAATCTTTAGGTCCTACATTCGCCATATCTCCACCGCCATAAACCTTACCATAGATTTTGGCATTGTCAGAAATCTCAACTATGGTCTTGCCGATGACACGAGCCACGTCGATGAAGTGGGTGCCTGTAGCAGTCTTTGGCGCCACACCTGCACCACCGCCGAAAACATCGCCATAGATGTTTCCGCCTTTCACAAAAACCTCTGTACGTGAATCTTCGTAAGCAATATCTCCTATCTGTCCCGTCGTGTTGTCTTTATCCTTGTAAGGATCACCGAATCCTCCGCCATATACACGGTGCAGGAAGGTGTTTCCATCTACGGTTACCTTGGTACTTCTGGTTACGGTGCCGGCATATCCGCCACCCAATACGCCCAGGATGGTGAAGTTAGGAATACCCTTGGAGTTGTCGAAAACCGGGATGGTTGTCTTTGAGGCGTTTCTGCGGTTGTGAGGACGCGCCATCTGCTCGGTATTGTCTTCATCATCCACCTCAGCATCATAGTCGCTATAATCTCCTTCCACATTCACCGTCACACTGGTAAAGGCTACGGTGGTGTGCTCACCATATCCGCCACCGAATACCGAGAAGTGAGGGAATTTGTTGTCGTTATACGATTCCTTCCATTCTTCTGTGTTCAGGAGGTCGAATGGAGTCATACCTTTCAGCACCTCTACAGTAGCAACACCTTTTACGTTGCAGGCAAGATTACCGCCACCATAGATATTATGAGGATTCAGGAAATGAGGATCGCCGTCTGGCGTATCGCTGCCATAGAAAAGAGTATCGTTTTCTTTGGTCCATTCAATGATACCTTTCTTTTCATCCCATATCTTATTCCAGATGACATTGATGGAGAAACTGTCCTTTGGCTTTCCGTCGTCGCCTTCTTCCTGTCCACCCATATCCTGAGCCAGATTCACGTTGGTATCGCCTGAAATATCGGCAGAAGTGAACTTCTTCTTATCGATCAGTTCTTTTCCCGATTCATCCTTGATGTTACCCATACCGCCGCCGAATATCTGTCCGGCGAAGTTGGCAGCGAAGATGTTAACGTTGGTGCTGCCATCTACCTGTGCATAGTTTCCGCCGCCATAGATATCGCCATAGATGGAAGGTGCCTGCTGGCTGCTTCCGGTGAAGGTGACGTTGGTATTGCCAATTACCATTCCCACCTTTTCTGGATTTAGAGCAAAGCCATCTGTTGATACCGGGGTTGTTGCTGTAGGACTGGTAAGACGTCTCTTTCTTCCTTTTCCACCAGCGAAGACAGAGCCGAGAATGTTGGCTTTATCGCCGATAATCACGTTGGTGGCATCATTACCTTTGTTTTCTACCACTGCCATATCGCCACCTCCATAGATGTTCTGATAGAAGGTGCCTCCATAGATGGTGACGTTGGATTTGCCGTAGATGCGAGCCATCTCCGAGAGGGTAGAGATATCATTGACTGTACCATACAATCTTGCATCTGCCACACCATATCCGCCTCCGAAGATAGGGCAATGGAAGGTTCCGCCATAGATATTGAGTGCTACGTTGCCGTAGGTCTGACCGAGGGCAGTATAGTCGCTGGCTTGTCCCTTTCCTTCCTTGGCTCCGTAAGGATTTTTGGAGTAATACCAGTAGGTGCCTCGTCCTCCCGCAAAGATACCGTTCTTGCAATAGAAGGTGCCGCCATTGATGGTAAGAGATACAGCGGCTGTTTCTCCCTCGCTTCCATATACATTACCACCCGTCTTACTTGGGATGGCGCTGGAAGAAGTCCACAGTCCCGGACTCATATATCCGCTACCTCCGGCATAGATGCCATCAATCTCCCCATCTTCTTCGTTAGAACCAAAGATACCATCTTTGATGATGATTTGGGTGTTGGTTTTGAGAGGATCTACATCGGTATAAGTATATTTTCCTGCGTTATAGCAACGGTAGGAAACCAAATTGCTCTTGGCAACTGAGTAAGGACCATAAAGCATCACGTCTTTAGTATCATTCCAGTAGGCGATGCTTTGATCCGGTGTATGGGTCTTGGCATCGTCTTTACCATAACCGATACCGTTCATACCACCTGCTCCTGCACCAAAGATACCGCAGAGGATTTTTTCCTTCTCGGTGTTGTTTTCAGGCAGGATCTTGAAGGTTCCGCCATTGATGGTGATGGCGCTGTAGCCATAGAATGGGTTGTTGATTGTTATATTGCCAGCATGACCACGACCCATACTACCGCCATAAAGTTCGGTAACAACCACGCGGTCGTTATCCTTGAACTTATCTTTGTCCTTATATTCTGAACTGGCTGGGTCGAGCAGGATATTGGCTCTCCCCATAAAGGTATTCATAGGAACATTGTAGGTCTTGTTTCCGTATATCAACGTGAATGGACGCTCGGCACCCAGGGTTCCGTTAACGATACGAGCCACCTTACCACTCTTGATGATGATATCCACATCGGCATACATGGCACCCTCGTGGTTTCCGGCAAGAATGATACCGGCATCGTAATCGCTCTTTAGTTTTTGATTATCATTGTATTTATCATTCCATTCTCTGTCAATATCCATCGTGATGGTACACTTGATTGGCAGGTTAGGCGTTCCCATCACACCATTCAGCTGATTACCAATGGTGTCTTGGGCGATAGTCTGTCGACCACCCACACAGATGGCAGAATAGAAGCCCGACTTGATGGTGATGCTGAAACCCTCCTTGCCATGCGGCATGGATGTTTCGAAGGCTTCAATGTTTTTCTTGTTGTTCAGCGGATAGAAACGACCATCGTTGCTGAAACCGCCGAATATCTGCATAGGGGTTGTTACGGCACCATCAATGGTACCATAATTGATGGCGTTATCTTTGAAACCTTCCATCTTGATGCCTTTACCCATCTCCAGGTTATTGTATTGGCAGAAGATGTTTTTATAGGAAGAACCGCCTGGACTGGTATTTTTGAAGGTGATATTCTCAAAGCGGGTATCTCCCCAAAGAGGAAGACCCTTGTCGAGACTGGTAATCTCGATGGAACCGCCACCTTTATAATCGCCATATTCGCCGGTAATGGTCACGTTACGGAAGAGTGGAGAATTCTTTTGGGCATTATCCCATTTTTCTTTGGTAAGAATATTACCTCCTGTATTATTGTTGGTAATATTGAAACCATTTATCGTGTTATTGGTAACTTCTTTGCTACTTTCACCCATCAATACGATGATGTTCTCATCCCATGAACCAGCTTTCGAAAGCTTGCTGTAAGCTCCCTTCCAGGTCTTCATAGGTTCTTCTTTCGTGTAGCCGGAATTATTGTTGTCATCACCCGATGTTGGGCTCAGATAAACCACGGTTGTGGCACTTACCCTGGTATCGAGAAAAGTCTTTCCGCCCGAAGTAACGAGAATATGGCAGCTGTATTTATCGTTATAAGATGCAGTAGATGGACGTTTAAAGCTGGAGGATGTTTCTGATGATAGCTCGGTATCGCCATTATACCACTTGTAAGTGATGTTCAATCCCAACTCTTTATTGCTGTATTTCTCTTCTGTATCGTTGGTTACAGTCACGGTATAGGTATTGCCGCTGGTAGCAAGAGATGCATTTACGTGAATCGCCTTCACCAGCACGGCATTGGTGCGTGCACCACCTCCGATGGCATATACATTCTGATCGTAATCCTGACGAGGCAAGATGAATGTATTGCTGGTTTCTGTATTCACTTTCTTCCATTCTCCTTTCTCATCAGTAGCATACCAGTCGTATGTCTCTTTTGATTCTACTCCGGCATCAGTCATTACGGTCAGCACGTCTGTTGTTGCACGATTGAAACTTAGATGTACGGAACTGAAAGAGAACGTTTTGGAAGTAGAAGAATACGTCCAGGTTTTCTTTTCCAGTTGATTGGTATTGATGAAGTTATTGTTGATATCCGTAAAATCTTTGCCAAAGTTAGCTGTTTCCTTGATGTTACCATCTGAGTAGGTGTTTGTTCCTACTTTAGAAGTGTAGAACCAGGTATCGATGGTAGCACCATATTGGGTCTGGTATGTTTTCTGATAGGTTGGACCATAAAAAGCTACAACGCTACCCGTGCTGCCTGCCTTATTGGTAACCATATTCTTACCATGTACATAGATGTTGGTAGGCATGATGTTCTTCTTGCTATTACCCCAACGAGTTGCACAACCGATGGCACCGGCAACCGTTACACTTCCCGGTTTCTTAAGCGTGGCATTCTTATGTATATTGATTTCCGTATCAGAAGAAAGATTGAAGATTCTATAATTTTGATTGTTCAGATAACCGATGATACCGCCAATTCGACAGACATTGGCTGCTGTGTATTTTTCTTCGTGGTCGGTTATTTTTGATCTTCGGATGATGATGTTGCTCACTTCTGCATAATCAACCAGGTCGCTGGCTACGATACCGATTTTTACCGTACCCGTTCCTGTGGGAAGTTTATCCTTTTGGGTTTCCAGACTTGCATTCTCGATAATCAGGTTGGTGACGGTGGCATAGTTGTTCTCGTCTTTTCCCTTCAATCTTGAGAAAAGACCCCACGATGCCTCTTTAGTACCATTGGTGGTCCAGTATATCTTCATGTTGCTGATGGTCTTTCCGTCGCCATCAAATGTTCCTCCAAAGAAGCCGGCATTGGTATCGTTCAAGGTTCCGATAGGCATCCAGATACCTTTGTTCAGGTTGATATCTGAGGATAACAGGAAGTAATTGCCGGAATACATAGTTTGGGATTTTCCGTTGGTCACATCATGTGCCAGCTTCGCCAGTTCCAGGTCAGTGCTGATGATGTAAGGGTCTTCTTTTGAACCCTTTCCTTTAAAATCTTCTTCGGAATAGAATTTCACTTTGGTATTGTTCTCGCCGTTGTATTCCTTGCCGTAAACCTTCGGCTCCACATCGTCGAGGCTTACTGTTTGTGTGGTATTATCTGCATCGGTATACGATACTTCAATCTTAAGGGTTTCCTGACTCAGATTCAGGGTCAACATTCTGCCGTCTGCTGAAACCATTTTACCATCAGCATCAGTCACTTCCTTCTCATTTTCCTTTTCATCTGCCTTAACCTTTACCGTCCAGGTACACGTTGCGCCCTCCGGAATCTTATCCTGAGGGATGGTAAACGAGATGGTTCCTTCCTTAAAATTGCAAGTTTCCAGAATATCTTCCTTGCTGAGGCTCTGTGCCCATACTGCCTGGATGCTCATCAGCCAGAAGGCGAGGAGTATCATCAGGTTTCTGCGTATGATATTTGAAGAATGTATGATCATTTTTTCTGTAAATTCTGTTAGTTATTTTCTTTATCAATGAATCTATCTGCCTTTTCTTATCTGTTAATCTATCAGCAGATATCCCGTGTAGGCATCCTGGTCGCTCATCACGTAGAGATAACGTGGTTGGATAAGGATGCGGATGGAATTGATCGTGGCGGTAGAGCCAGTATTGATATTGCTGAAATTGTCCTTGTTCAGGAGAATGGAGGATGTCACATCCTTTCGGGTGATAAGGGTTTTGCCATCCTGCGTTGTCATCTTCACATCGTAGGTTACGTTGATGGATGGCTGGAAGGAGGCAAGGGGGATGGTGTAGAAGATGTCGCCCCATGGCTGATATTCCGTAGTTGGGATTTCCAGAGACGGAGATGATTGGTTTTCTGAAGATGATTGGTTTTCAGAAGATGATGTATTTTGATAAGGGATAATGACGGGATCATCCTTCGTATAGGTTCTTGTGGCGATGTCCTTCCATATTATCTTGCCGGCTGTCCATTTCTTTGTGTTGGTACTGTAGGTGAACGCTCGGGTGATGGTGCCGCTGATAGGAATCTCGCCTGTGATATTCACGCTTTTGATATGAAACTGGCGGATGGCTCCCATCGTAGGGTCGAGTTTGAAGAGAAGTTTATAGCCAATCAGCGTCTGGTCAAACTTGAACTTCACGGTATGTTCAAACGAGAGTTTTTCATCCTGATCCGATTTCACCGTTCTATGCTCAGGAAGGGCACAGATGATAGGCGCATTTTTAGCATCGAAGAGGAAAGGGGAATTGGATGAAGAGGTTGCTGATGATGAAGAAGTTGATGAAGAAGCTGAAGAGCCTGATGGGGCGTAAGGAACGGAGAGGGTATAGGTGTCAGTATTGCTATCGGCATCGGTGCTGATAGCAATGCTGCTTCCTGTTCCCTCCTGATAAGGCATGTAGGCGAAGAAATCGAAATGGCGGGCATCCTGGAAGTCTTCCCATTTCTTCGGTTCGCTATATCCCCAGGCATTCTGACTGCTGTCGTAGCTTACCAGCTGGTTGTTGAAGATAGGAGTTCCGGCATTTCCCAGTTGTTTGATGGCATAGTAATATCCCCATACGCCCATCTGTTCGGGGTGTAGGGTAGGGTCGTATTTCTCGTACTCGTTGGCACGGGTTTCTGCATTCTGGCTTTTTGCCTTTTGGTTTTCTACTTTCTGGGTTTCTACGGTGAAGGTGATTTCATCGTACTGGTCGGAATGCTGTACGGGCATATTGCTGCTGTCGCAGGCGCTGAGGCTTGCGAGGATGGCAAACTGGCTGAGGATATATTTCAGTTTCTTCATATATTTCTATTTCTTCGTTTTGTTGAGGAATTAGTAGAAGCCTGCTTTGCTGAGGCTGGCTTTGCAGTGACCTGCTTTGCTGAGGCTGTTTTAGGCGCAGTTACCAGCGGCTTTTACCAGTCGCCGGTACCAGTGCCGTTGTTGTCGATATTGGAATTTTTGTTCCATTGCTCCACCTCTACTTCGGCGAAGGTGATGCTGGAAGTAGTTTCTGAAACCTTAAAGATGTAGGTATATTGAAAGCCTGCCTTCCACTGCATGTATTCGCTGCCGACGGTGGCAGAGACTTGTTTTCCTTCTATATTGGCGGAGAGGATATAATTGCCTTGTTGGTAATGGGCGATATCCATGGGTGGCATGAAATACCATTTCAGGCGAATCTCGGTTTGATGGTTCTCGTCGTTTGCTTCCTCGTAAGGGATGGTGAGTTCGAGAATGTCTCGTTTGGTTGTTTCCCACTTTTTTGAAACATTAGTGTTGGTTCCTGAAAGGGGATAGGTGACAATGATATTTCCTGCAACAGGGGTTTTGTCTTTTGCTGATCCTGACCATAGAAAAGTGCTATTGCCAGTTGGTTTCCATCGCTCATCCCGGAAGGAGATTTCTGTGATGGAAGCAATCTGTTTATCGTTGTATTTGAATTTGAATCTTACCTTGGCGATAAGTGGTACGAAGGTAAGTTTCACTTGATCTCCGATTTTCGGGGTACAGAGATTCGAGATATAAGGGGTGGAGGTAAGAGTGGCGTTGGAGTTGAATTCGTAAGGGATGGTGATGGAATGCGAATTGTCATTCGTGTTCTCGCTGGCGGTTACGTCGTGGGCAGTAGCAGGAGCATAAGCCCAGAAGCGATATTGAAGGGCGGAATAATCCCAGTATTTGATGGTTTGGTGGAGATTGAGGGAAGCGTTATATTTCCCGATATACTCCCAGTCTTTGGATGAAGTATTCCAATCAACCTGATACCCGTCCATCACTTTTTGGATAGAAGAATTAGTGATTCCATCGTTGTTTGAGCCTCCATTTTCATTTGAGCTTCCATCTATGTTTTTGGTCTTGTATCCCCAAACTTTAAAGGAAGAAAAAAGGCTTTCCAATCCCGTTTCACCATCTCCAGCACGAGAACTAGCATCCTGCCAGGATCCGCTATTTCCGCCAAAAGAAATCCCCACTTGCTGAGGCTCTGGTATAAACGGGTCGTCCTGCCCCGAAGAGGAGCAGGACAACAGGCATAAAGCCATAAAGAATATGAATATAATGTGTTTAAACATTCATTGAATGATAAATTCTAATTGATATGTTATTGCTGACCGCCGGTGGTGGCGCTATCTGGTTTCTTAAATTCTTCTTCGTCAAAATCTTTAGATTCTGTGAAGTCTTCTACAACCGCATCGAAAGTAATAGGGTAGAGACCAACTTCAGAACCTTCTCCTCCGGTAGTACCATTTGTATTTACAGAAATCTTAAAGATATAGGTGTAAGAATGATTAATCTTCCAATTGATTTTGTCTTTTCCTACAGATACAGTTGCGCCTTTAACATCAATTGTTTCATTTGAACCATCTGTTGAGGTCAGCTGATAGTCTACCTTGATTTGCATATCTTTGGTTGCTTCCTGAGGTAAGAAACATGTAAAAGCTTTATCGCTCTTGTCGTAGGTAGCGGTCTCTTTTGTTGTGCCAAGGTTATTGTTCCTCAAATCCGCAACCGCCCTCATAAGATGACACAGAGGTCAAAAAGGTAGCGAC
>OGKS01000571.1_pt1 | contig 20195 bp, 20 predicted proteins | sample 1572491 | NCBI WGS metagenome assembly OGKS01 (sample SAMEA2582153, study PRJEB24529) | metagenome | biome: Human gut stool | place: China | collected 2011
GGGCTCGAACCTGTGACCCTCTGCTTGTAAGGCAGATGCTCTCCCAGCTGAGCTATGCTCCCCACTCGAAAATCGCTTCGGCGAACGACAAGGGTTATTATACAGAATAACCTCTGCCGTGTCAACCATATTTTTTGATTTTTTCAAAAAATTTTCGAAAGGGGAAATGCCTTACTTCCCGCGCGCTTTGAGATCGGCGATCATGGCGCGCAATTCGTCTGCGGTGAAGGTCTGCACCTTGTCGCAGAACTGGCAAGAAAGCTCTGCGCCGCCCTGCTCCTTTACGATCTGCTCAAGATCTTTCGAACCGAGGGAGAGCAGCGCGCGCTCCGTGCGCTCGCGCGAGCAGTAGCAGCGGTATTCGATCGGATCGACGGAGAGGATCTCCATGTCAAAGTCGGACAGCACCGTTTTGAGCATGGCCGCGGGGTCGGGATTCTCTTTGAGAATGTTCGTCACGCTCGGCGCTGCATAGATGCCGCCTTCAACCTTGGTGATCACGTCCTCGCCCGCGCCGGGGAGGAGCTGGATGAGATAGCCGCCCGCGGTGAGCACGCTGCGGTCGCGGTCGATGAGCACACCGAGGCCGCAGGCCGACGGGATCTGCTCGGATTCGACATAGTAGGCAGCCACGTCCTCGGCGATCTCGCCGCCGAGCAGGTCAATCGTGCCGACGTAGGGCTCGCGCATGTTGAGATCCTTGATGACCGTGAGCGTGCCGCTGTGACCGACGGCGGTGCCGACGTCCAGCTTGCCGTCCTCGCGCAGGGCAAGATCGACGGCAGGGTTGTGCACGTAGCCGCGCACGTTGCCCTCAGAGTCGGAAACGGTCAGGATGGCGCCGAGCGGGCCGTCGCCCTTGATCTGCATTGTGACACTCGCGCCGCTGCTCTTGAGGGCGTTGCCCATCATCGAGCAGGCCGCGAGCGCGCGGCCAAGCGCCGCGGTCGCAACGGGGGAGGTGTGGTGGATCTGGCGGGCGCGCTCGGTCAGAGCGCGTGTATAGACCGCGACGGCGTTGACCATGCCGTCTTTCGAGATGGCACGAACCAGACAATCTTGATAGGCTTCCATATAGGGTTTCTCACTTTCTGATACAACTGAAATAAATGCGGCCGTCTCGCTCATTTGCGCACCGCAGCTTGAGCTCGCCGTGCGTGCGGATGGCCGTGAAACCGGCTTCCTCAAGCCAGGCGCGCAGTTCCTCGACGGAATAGGCGCGCTGGTGGTGCTCTTCAAAGTTGCGCTCCCACGCACCGTCCGGCCGGAGACGGAAGAGATCGACCTCATAGTCGAGCATTCTGACATGTTTGCGGTAGCGCGTGCGCCAGAGGCAGAAAACGTCCTCGCGCTCGTCGAGCAGCACTTCGCCGTCGAGTTTTTCCATCTTGGAAACGGCGTGCACGTCGAACACGAGCGAGCCGCCGGGGGCGATGGTGTCGTACAGGCGGGCAAAGGTGCGCTGCACGTCGCGCGCTCGCGTCAGGTAATTGATGCTGTCAAGGCAGCAGATGGCGGCGTCGACGGGTTCGAGAAGACTCAGCTGCGGCATCGACTGGCACAAAAGCAGCGGCGGCGGATCGAACGCGGCGAGCTTTTGCTGCGCCTGGGAGAGCATCTCGGGCGAATAGTCGACGCCTGTGACCGCATAGCCGCGGCGGGCGAAGAGCGCACTCATCGTGCCTGTGCCGCAGGCAAGGTCAAGCAGCGACTTCACGGGGCGCTTTGCGCGCAGAAAGAGCTTTTCAACAAAATCGGCGCGCTTTTCGTATGCCACGTCCTCCGTCAGCTCGTCGTAGGATGCGGCCAGCGCTTCGTAGCTTTCCATGTGTCTCTGCCTCCGTTTCCTGCAAGGATTCTTTATAGTTTAGCAGAGTGCGCGGGATTAGTAAAGTGCTGCGCCCGTTTTTTCTTGCGAGCACCGCGCAGGACGCGGCGGCATACACTGATTCAAACGGGGAAGAGGGAGAGAGGGCATGAAGGATCGTCTGGTTTTAACATTGGGGGAAGATCTTGCGGAGGAAAAAGAGTGGCAGTGGGATGGCATTGCCGTTCTCACCGCCCACCTTTTGCTGCCGCAGACGGGCGGGGAGAGCTGCCGGGAAAAACGCTTTGACCGCTACTACCGGGGGCTTGCGCAGACCTTTATTGCCCGCTGCGAGCAGAAGAACTTTTCGCGTGCGGCGGTGTCCTGCTGCGAGGCGATGGCGCGCTCCGCGCCGTGGCAAAAGACGGCGCTCACGCTTACCTACCACGTGAGCACGCAGACAGAGGAGGCGCTCATTCTTGCCTTTGCGGTGAAGGACGGGGAAGAGGTGCTGCGGCACTGGGAAGAAGGATGGGAACGCAGCGCGTTCCTGCCGCTTTTCAAAAGAGAAATGTGAAAAGGGGGATTCTCTCATGCGAGAGAATCCCCCTTTGAAAACCCAAGAGAACGCAGGAGCAGCGTGCCCTTGACTCTGTACGGCAGAATTACTGCTCCGTGGGCTCAAGCTTTGAGAGCATATCGATCGCCATGGTGTAGCTCTCGAAGCCGTGGCCGCGGATCTGCGCGATGCAGGCGGGCGCGGTGACGGACAGATGGCGGAACTCTTCGCGCTTCTGAATATCGGACATGTGGACTTCAACAGCGGGAATGCGCACGGCCTTGAGCGCGTCGTGAATGGCGTAGCTGTAATGCGTGTACGCGCCGGGATTGATGACGATGCCGTCGAAGGTCGTGTCGGCGTCCTGAATGGCGTCGATGATCGCGCCCTCGTGGTTGGACTGGAAGCACTCCACGGCAAGACCGCGGTTCTGGGCATGCTCATAGATGCGCGCGCAGAGGGCGGCATAGTCCTCTTTTCCGTAAATGTCCGGCTCGCGGCGGCCGAGCATGTTCATGTTGGCACCGTTGATGACTAAAATTTTCATGCGGGTATTCCTCCTGTGACAGCTTACGCCTGCTTTGCAGCGTGGGCGCGGTATTCATCGCTCTTTTCAAGGTAGAGCTTGGCGTTGGCAAGAATGCTCTCGCGCTCTTTCTCCGTCAGCTCGCGCACGACCTTGGCCGGGGAGCCAAGGATCATCGAGCCGTCGGGGGCGTTCATCTTGCCCGTGACGAGCGCGCCTGCGCCGACGATGCAGTCATTTCCGATCACAGCGCCGTCGAGGATCGTTGCGCCCATGCCGACGATGACGCGATCTCCGATCGTCGCACCGTGGACGATGGCGCTGTGGCCGACGGACACATCGTCGCCGATCGTGACCTTGTTGTGAATGAGGGCAAGATCCTGAATGTTGCAGCGCTTGCCGATGCGCACGCTCTGCAATTCGCCGCGGCAGACGCTGTTGTACCAGAACGCCGTGCCCTCGCCCGCGACAACGTCGCCGAGCACCTGCGCGCCCTCCATGATGAGCACCTTGTCGTTGCTCTCAATGCGGTTAAAGTTCATAGCCATAATAGTTCTCCTTATCAAGCGGGCGCGGCTTGCCGCGGCCCGAAATATCTTTTTTACAGGGCGAAGTTGCCGTTTACGAACACCGGCACCTCGCGCCCGTCCTTCGTTGCGCCGATGATGGAAAGATCGCTCGTTCCGATCATGAAGTCAACGTGCGTGTTGGAGTCGTTCAGCCCGGCGGCCTTGCGCTCTTCCTTGCTCATGGCTTCACCGCCCTCCACGCACTCGGGATACGCTTCGCCGAAGGCAAGATGGCAGGCGGCATTTTCGTCAAAGAGCGTGTTGTAGAAGAGAATTTTCTGGTTGGAGATGGGACTGTCGTAGGGCACGAGCGCGACCTCGCCAAAATATGACGCGCCCTCGTCCTCAGCAATGGCGGCGCGAAGGATGTCCTCGCCCTTCTCGGCGTGCACGTCGACGATCCTGCCGTCCTTGATGACAAAGTGGAAATTTTCAATGATGTTGCCGTTGTGGACGAGCGGCATGGCGGAATAGACCACGCCGTCGATGCCCTCTCTGAGCGGGGCAGTGAAGACCTCCTCGGTCGGCATATTGGCAACGAACGGGAAGCCCGCGCGGCAGAGATTGCTGCCGCCGGACCAGACGTGCTTTTCGGGCAGGCGGATGTTGAGGCGCGTGCCGAGGGAGTTTTCGTAGTAGAGTGACTCGAAGTGCAGCTCGTTGAGCTTATCGACGCGGCTTCTCAGCAGCGCCGTATGCTCTTGCCAGCGCTTCACGGCGTCACCCTTGCCGCCGATGCGGACGGAGGTGAAGATCGCGTCCCAGAGCTTGCCCATCGCCTCTTCCTCGGAGGCGTCTGGGAAGATCTTCTTCGCCCAGCTCGGAATGGGGACGGAGGCGACGCACCAGGGGCATCCGTTAGACATCACAGCGTTTACATAGGGCTGGATGGCCGTTTCGCTGCGGCTCGCGCGCGTCAGGCGGTCGGGGTCTACACCGCGCAGCGCCTCGGGATCACAGGCGGAGATATTGAGGAATGCTGCGCCCTCGTCAGCATAGCCGTTGAGCATTTCTGCCTGCCAGACGGGGAAAACGTCGAACACGGAGTCGTCCGCGCGCAGAAAGCGCTCACGGTTCATGTAGTCGTCCGTCCAGCGCATCACGACCTCGCGGCAGCCGACGTCGTAGGCGGCGGAGGCGCACAGGCGCGCAAAAAATGCGCACTCGACCGGGCAGCGGATTACGACGGTCTGGCCCTTTTGAACGTTCAGACCCACTTCAATGAGCAGCTTTGCGTATTCTCTGAGTTTATTTTCCATGGAAACTCCTCCTGAAAAAAAGAAGAGGCGGCTGTGTCTGGCACAGCCGCCTCTTTGAATATCGTACAATGCCATACAACATGCATCATAACACAGTTCATGCGCGATTGAAAAGAGTTTTTCGTATTTTTATCAGATTCCGAGAAGCAGCGAGGCAAAATTAAAGTAGATCATCAGAGAGATCGCGTCCACGACCGTCGTGATGAAGGGCGAGGCCATGACCGCGGGGTCGAAGCCGATCTTCTTGGCGAGCAGCGGCAGTGTGCAGCCGACGACCTTGGCCGAGAACACCGTGACCACAAGCGTCAGGCAGATGACTGCTGCGACGGAAACGGTGATGGGGTTGCCGAAGAGCATCTTGTCGACGAGCATGAGCTTTGCAAAGTTTGCCGCCGCGAGCGTCGCGCCGCAGATGACCGCCACGCGGATCTCCTTCCAGATGACGCGGAAAAGATCGGAAAATTCAATCTCGTCGAGCGAGATACCGCGAATGACCGTAACGCTTGCCTGCGAGCCGCAGTTGCCGCCCGTGTCCATCAGCATGGGAATGTAAGCCGTCAGGATAGCAAAGGCACTCAGCGCATCTTCAAAGCGCGCGATGATCTGACCGGTGAAGGTGGCGGAGACCATTAAGAGCAGCAGCCAGGGAATGCGGGACTTGAAGGTATCCCAGACGCTCGTTTTGAGATAGGGCTTGTCCGTCGGCAGCATGGCCGCCATCTTTTCGATGTCCTCGGTCGTTTCCGCTTCCATGACGTCAATGGCGTCGTCAACGGTGATGATGCCGACGAGGCGGTCTTCCTTGTCAACGACCGGAAGCGCGATGAAGTCGTATTTCGAGAAGGTCTGCGCAACGTCTTCCTTGTCCTCAAGCGTCGTCACGGAGATGACGTGCGTCTCCATGATCTCCTCGATCACGTCGTCCTCCTCGGCAAGGAGAATGGTGCGCAGCGAGACGATGCCCTGCAGCTTGCGCGCGGGGTCGACAACGTAACAGACGTTGATGGTCTCTTTGTCCGTACCGGTGCGGCGAATGCGCTTTAAGGCGTCCTCAACGGTCATGTCGCGCTTTAAGTCGACAAACTCCGTCGTCATCAGCGCGCCCGCACTGTCGTCAGGGTATTTGAGAATTTCGTTGATGCTCTTGCGTGTGTCGGGGTCTGCGTGCTTTAAGATGCGCTTGACGACGTTTGCGGGCATTTCCTCCACGATGTCGACCGCGTCGTCGAGGTACAGCTCGTCCAGGACTTCTTTCAGCTCGGTGTTCGAAAAGCCGCGGATCAGCATCTCCTGCGCGTCGGGATCGAGTTCGACGAACACCTCCGCCGCGGGCTCTTTGGGAAGGAGCCGGAAGAGGAGTGGAATGCTGTCCTCGTCCAGATCTTCAAAAAGCGAGGCAATATCCGCCGGAGCGAGGTCAGAGAGCAGATCGCGCAGCGCGGTGTATTGTTTTCGCTTGAGCAAATCCTCAATTCTTTCCAGCAGTTCGCCGCGCATTTCTTCAAAGCCGACCATAGCCATCTCCTCCTTTCCGAAGATAGTGCAAAATAAAATAGATCCATGCGGAACGGGGGTAAAAAAATCCCCCATATCCTGCGTCCGGCGACGCGGCTATGGGAGCGATGATGCCGAAACACTGCCCCTTGTGCAGCATTTCCTTACCGTTCAAGCTTTAGCATCACAAGGCAGTGAAACTGCATTAGATGGCACCTTGTTTTCGATGCAACCTGTTCAAACCCTCTCATAGTGTCTCCACTACTCCGCGGCAGCAGTCCGTATCCTTGTGGTAGCCTTACCTACCGGACGATATATGAACTTAACACCCTTATATTATGCACATTTTTCCGCTGTGTCAACCCCTTTTCTGCCTTTATTTCGGGGAAACTTTGCACGCTTTCGCTTTTTCGCTTCCCTTTCGAAAAATGCTGTGTTATACTACAAGGATTAAAGAGAAATCTTTTTTTGAGGAGGTGGGCATTGCCCTTGCAGCAGTATCTTGACCGACACCGTTTTTTAAAAGGCGCTTACCTGATGGGAAGGCGCTATTTTGACCATCATGTCGGCCGCGACAGTGCGGCGCTTACCTATTATCTCCTCTTTGCACTTTTTCCGCTGCTGATCTTCCTGAGCAACCTGGTCGGCATCATGTCGGTGGACATCAGCGGCTTTTTGCATGAGATCCGCGCGTTCATTCCACAGGAGGCGCTCGACATCATCGAGCAGTACCTCATTTATGTCGGCCGCGATTCAAGCCCGAGGCTGCTGTGGTTCTCGCTGGTGTTTTCCGTTTACTTCCCTTACCGCGCGGCGGGATCGCTGATGGTCTCGGTGCGCCGGGCCTACGGCGAGCATAAGCCGACACAGTTTGTGCGCCATCAGCTCAAGCTCCTGCTCTACACGCTGAGCCTGATCCTGATGATCGTGCTGTCCATCGGCCTTTCGGTCGTCGGCGGGCGGGTGCTGAATTTCTGCTCGGAGCATCTGTCCGGCTACATTGCCCTGAGCGATGGATTTATCAGCTTGTGGTCGGGGCTGCGCTTTGCTATCCTCGGCGGGATCGTGTTCTTCCCGACTGCAATGATGTACGGTCTTGCGCAGGAGTCGCGCAAGATGAACCGCATCTGGCCGGGCGCGGTCTTTTCGCTTGTGATGTGGCTCGTGCTGTCGTTCCTCTTTTCGTACTATGTGGAAAAAGTCGCGCGCTATTCCGTCATTTACGGGACGCTCGGCGCAGTGATCGTGTTGTTGTTGTGGCTGTATCTCGCCTCGGTCATGCTTATCATGGGGGCGGAGTTCAACAGCGTTTTGATGGTGCTGCGCAAGCAGCGCACACCGGAAGAAAATTTAGGAGAATCGCAATTATGAAAATCATCATTGTCGGTATCGGTAAGGTCGGCTATGCCATTGCCGAGCAGATGACGGGAGAGAATCACGATCTGGTCGTCATTGACCGCGACAGCGCCGTGCTCGACCATGTGGACTCCATGCTCGATGTGATGTGCGTGGAGGGCAACGGCGCGAGCGCGAGCGTTTTGCTGGAGGCGGGCGTGCGCGAGGCGGATCTGCTCATCGCTGTTTCGGAAAACGATGAGGTGAACCTCATCTGCTGCCTGATGGCGAAAAAGCTTGGCGCAAAGCACACGGTCGCCCGCGTGCGCAATCCGGAATACTTCCGAGATGCGCCGATCCTGCGCCGCGAGATCGGACTCGATATGATCATCAACCCCGAGCATGCCGCCGCGCAGGAGGTCTCGCGCATTCTGCGCGTGCCGTCGGCGTTCAGCGTGGAGACGTTTGCCCGCGGCCTTGTCGAGCTCATCGGCTTTCAGACCGAGGCAAACGACACCCTGGTCGGCAAATCCCTCATCGACTTCAACCGCGAAAACCCCAACAGTATTCTCATGTGCGCCGCCAAGCGCGGCGATGAGGTCATCGTGCCGAACGGCTCGTTCGTCCCGCAGGCAGGGGATCGCGTGTATGTCATCGGCACGCCTGCGGAAACGACACGCGTGCTGCGCTCAATGGGGCGCGCAATGTCGCCGATCCGGCGCGTGAGCATTCTCGGCGGCGGGCGCATCTCGCAGTATCTTGCCTGGCTGCTGGCAGACCTCGGCACGCATGTGACCATCGTGGAAAAGGACGAAAACAAGTGCCTTGCCCTTGCAGAAAAGCTGCCGAAGGCGACCATCATTCACGGTGACGGTACGGATCACGACCTGCTCGAATCCGAGGGGATCTTCCACTGCGATGCGTTCATCGCCGTGACCGACCGCGACGAGGAGAATCTCCTTATGGCGCTCACGGCCAAGCGCTACGGCGTGAAGAAGGTCGTGCCCAAGATGTCGCGCATGGGCTATCTCGACATTGTGAATCTCACGGGACTCGACACGGTGATCTCGCCCAAGGCGGTCATCGCAGGGCAGATCTCGAGCTATGTGCGCGGCCTTGCCAACTCGCAGGGCAGCGCCGTGGAGAGCCTGCACTATATCCTCGGCGGCGCGATCGAAGCGGTCGAGTTTACGGCGACGCCCGCCACGCACTTCCTTGACCGGCCGCTGAGCGACCTTGCCTTCCGCAAGGGGCTGCTCGTTGCCGCCATCGTACACGAGGGCAAAATGCAGATCCCGAACGGCCAGTCGCAGATCCGCGCGGGCGACCGTGTGATCGTGATGGCGCAGAAGCTCTTTTTGCAGGATCTCAACGATATTCTCGGCTGAATGACCGGGTCTGACAGCGAGGAATGTTTACTATGAACCAAAGTCTTATCCTGAAAATCGTCGGCGTGATCCTCTGCATCGAGGCATTGTGCATGGCGCCGTCGCTGCTGCTCTCCGTGGCGTGCGGCGGCGTGGATCAGCGTGCATTTTTGTATGCGCTGCTCATCTGCGGCGGCGTGGGTGTGCTGCTTTCGCTCATCCGCGCGCGCAACACCCGTTTGCAGACACGCGACGGCTTTGTCTGTGTGGCGCTGTGCTGGATCGTGCTGAGCGTGTTCGGCGCGCTGCCGTACTTTCTCAGCGGCAGCTGCGGATTTGTCGACGCCATTTTTGAAACGGTCTCCGGCCTGACGACGACCGGCGCGTCGATCTTCTCTTCTCCCTCGTCGCTGCCGCGCGGCCTTCAGCTCTGGCGCGCGCTCACGCAGTGGATGGGCGGCATGGGTATCCTTGTGCTGATGCTGGCGCTGCTGCCCAAGCTCAGCGAGGGCAGCGTGAACCTGATGAAGGCGGAATCCCCCGGCCCCATCAGCACGAAGCTCCGTCCCCGCACGGGCGAAACGGCGCGTATCCTGTACCGCATCTATATCACGCTCACGGTGGCCGAGGCGCTGCTGCTGCGCATTGCGGGGATGCCGCTGTTCGACGCGCTGACCACAGCGCTCACCACGATCTCCACCGGCGGCTTTTCCATCCGTGATGCAAGCGTTGCCTATTATGATTCGTCACTCATCAACTGGATCATCATTTTCTTCATGTTTGCGGCGTCTGTGAACTTTACGCTGTTCTACCTTACCGCGACGCGCCGCTTCCGCGAGGCAGTCCGCAGCGAGGAACTGCGCGTTTACACCTTTGTGGTGCTCGGTTCGTCGGCGCTGATCGCGGCGGATCTTGTCATGCGCACGGGGCGCAGCATCGGTTCGGCGATCGAGCACGCCGCGTTTCAGGTCGTTACGCTCATCTCCACCACTGGCTACTGTACGGAGAATTTTGACCTCTGGCCGCAGTTCTGCCGTTGTATCCTCATTCTGGTGATGTTCTTCGGCGGCTGCGCAGGCTCTACGGCAGGCGGCGTCAAGGCCTCGCGCGTTCTGCTGCTGTGCAAGTCGCTGCGGCGCGATCTGCGGCGCATCATGCACTCGCGTGAGGTGCGCCCCATCACGCTCGACGGGCATCGCGTGACGGAAGAAACGGTTTCGTCCGTTGCGGTATTCTTCTTCACCTATATTGCGATCCTGCTGCTCGGTACGCTGGTGCTGACGCTTGATGAGATCGACTTTACCGCGGCCTTCACCGCCTCGCTCACAGCCATCAGCAATGTGGGCCCCGGCCTTGGCGCGGTGGGGCCGACGTGTAACTTCGGCTTCCTCTCCAGCGTCAGCAAGCTCGTGATGAGCGCCATCATGCTGCTCGGGCGGCTTGAGATCATGCCGCTGCTCGTGCTGCTGATGCCCTCTGTGTGGCGCAGAAAGTAAAGAAAACGAAAAAGAACGCGCTTTGCTGTGCAGAGTGCGTTCTTTTTTGCTGCGCGAAAGCAAAAGCAAACATGTGGTTTTGAATGAAAAAACAGAGTTTCGGGCGGATTTTCTCTTCCTTTGCGGTGTTGCACGGTAGAAAAAAATGTGATAGGATATCATAGAAATAGTATGTTCGGCAGCCGCCTCGCTGCCGGATCGATTTTGAGGTATGCGAATGAAGAAAAGCGACAAAACAGCAAAGCAAACCCACCGCCGCGCCGACCCAAATGTCATGGGTCTGCGCGCGGACGTGGTGGAGCAGAATATCACAGAGACACTCGAAACGAACTACATGCCTTACGCGATGTCCGTCATCGTCTCGCGTGCCATTCCGGAGATCGACGGCTTCAAGCCCTCGCACCGCAAGCTCCTTTACACGATGTACAAAATGGGGCTGCTCACCGGCGCGCGCACAAAGAGTGCGAACATCGTCGGACAGACGATGCGCTTAAACCCACACGGCGACGCCGCCATCTACGACACGATGGTGCGCCTTTCCAAGGGCTACGGCGCGCTGCTGCACCCGTTTGTCGACTCAAAGGGTAACTTTGGTAAGGTCTACTCGCGCGACATGGCGTGGGCGGCCAGCCGATACACCGAGGCAAAGCTCGCGCCCATCTGCGCGGAGCTTTTCCGCGACATCGACTCCGACACCGTCGATTTTGTCGACAACTACGACAACACGATGAAGGAACCGGCGCTGCTGCCGACAACGTTCCCCAATATCCTCGTTTCCGCCAACCAGGGCATCGCCGTCGGTATGGCGAGCCAGCTGTGCGGCTTTAACTTAGGCGAGGTGTGCGATACAACGATCGCCTTCCTCAAGAATCCCGAGGTGCGCATCAGCGAGACGCTGCTTGCCCCTGATTTTCCCACCGGCGGCGAGATCCTGTATGATGCGCGCGTCATCGAGGATATCTACAATACCGGCCGCGGCGGCGTGAAGGTGCGCGCCCGCTGGCGATACGACAAAAAGGAAAATCTCATCGAAATTTACGAGATCCCCTACACCACCACGAGCGAGGCCATCATGGATAAGGTCGCCGAGCTCATCAAAGCGGGCAAGGTCAAGGAAATTTCGGATATGCGCGATGAGACCGACCTCTCAGGTCTCAAGCTGACGATCGACTTAAAGCGCGGAGCGGACCCCGACAAGCTCATGCAGAAGCTCTTTAAGTCCACGACGCTTCAGGATACGGCGTCGTGCAACTTCAACGTGCTCATCGGCGGCATGCCGCGCGTGATGGGCGTGCGCGAGCTGCTGGAAGAATGGTGCGCGTGGCGGACGGAGAGCGTCAAGCGGCGCGTGTACTTCGTGCTCAAAAAACGGCAGGACAAGCTTCACCTCTTAAAGGGTCTCAAAAAAATCCTGCTCGACATCGACAAGGCCATCGAGATCATCCGCGAGACGGAGAAGGAAGCGGACGTTGTGCCGAACCTGATGATCGGCTTCGGCATCGACCAGATCCAGGCAGAATATGTCGCCGAGATCAAGCTGCGCAACATCAACCGCGAATATATCTTAAAGCGCGTGGAGGAAACGGCTTCTCTGGAGTCGGAGATCGAAGACCTTGAGGATACGCTCGCGCGTCCCTCGCGCATCCGCAAGATCATCGTGAGTGAGCTTGAAGAAGTGCGTAAAAAGTACGCCGAACCCCGCCGCACCGGTATTCTCTACGACTATGCCGAGGACGCGGACGCGGAGGAGGACGCGATCGAGGATTATCCCGTCACGCTCTTTTTGTCGCAGCAGGGCTACTTCAAAAAGATCACGCCGCAGTCGCTGCGCATGTCCGGCGAGCAGAAGTTCAAGGAGGACGATGCGCTCAGCGTGAGCGTGGAGAGCAGCAATGCCGCCGAGCTGATGTTCTTCACCGACCGCGCGCAGGTCTACAAGACGCGCGCGAGTGACTTTGCAGACGGCAAGGCGAGCCTGCTTGGCGACTACCTGCCCTCGAAGCTCGGCATGGACGAGGGCGAGAGCGTTATGGGCATGGTGCTGCCGGGCGATTACAGCGGCTATATGCTCTTCTTCTTTGAAAACGGCAAGGCCGCCAAGGTGGAGCTTTCCGCCTACAAGACGATGTCGAACCGCCGCCGCCTGACCGGCGCTTACAGCGACAAGAGCCCGCTCAAAGCGCTGCTGCACCTCAGAGAAGACCGCGAGATCGCCGTTTATTCGACTGAGCCGCGCGTACTCATCGTCAATACGGCGCTGCTCGGCGTGAAGACCACACGCACGACGCAGGGCGTCGCACTTTTGACGCTCAAAAAGAAGTACACGCTCGATGCGGTTCGTTTCCCCGAGGAGACCGGCATCACCGATCTTGCCCGCTATCGCGGACGCAGCATTCCGGCAACGGGCGCACTGCTCAAAACGGAGGACAGCGACGATAAACAGCTGTCACTGATTTGAAAAAATAAAAACAACAAAAGGTTGAGAGAGAAGAGAAGTTATGAAGAAAACAAAAGTTTGTGATCAGGTGCGCAGTTATCTCATCATCACGCTGGCCTGCGTGATGTACGCACTGTCCTTTGACTGGTTCTATGCGCCCAACGACTTTACCATCGGCGGTTTTACCGGTATTTCGCAGATCATCAATTTCTTTATCCCGGTGCTGCCGGTCGGTGTGATGATCATTGTGCTCAATGTGCCGCTGTTCGGCGCGGGCCTCAAGAAATTCGGCTTTGCCTTTCTGATGAAGTCCATCTACACGATGGCGCTCAGCTCGGTGCTCATTGACGTCATCGCCGCCCTCTATGAGTTTTCTCCGATGGATCCGCTGCTTGCCTGCCTCTACGGCGGCGTGACGCTCGGCATTGCCTCGGGCCTTCTGTTCCGCGAGGAGGCGACCACGGGCGGTTCGGAGCTTGGCGCGTGGATCCTGCGCTCACGCATCGAGGGATTTTCTATCGGCAATATCTGCCTCGGCATCGACCTGACGATCATCATGATCTATGCCTCGGTATTCAAGAGCCTGAACAACGCTCTCTACGGTGCGCTCGCGCTTTATATCACGACCAAGGTGCTCGATCTGGTCGTTTACGGACAGAACACAGCGAAGCTTGCCTATATCATCAGCAACAAGTATGAAGAGATCATGCGCGAGATGATCAAGCTCGACAAGGGCGTGACGCTCCTGCACGGCAAGGGCGGCTACACGGGAGAAGACCGCCCGCTGCTGCTGTGCGCGGTGCATAACAAGGAAGCTGTGATGATTAAGCGCTTCATCAAGGAGCTGGATCCCGATGCCTTCTTCATCGTCTGCGACGCAAGCGAGGTGCTGGGCGAGGGCTTCGGCCAGTATAACCCCAAGGGACTTTAAGAAAAGAGAGAAGTTGCTTTTCAGGAGGTACGATCATGGATTTGACAACGGTTCAAAAGAATCTCAAAGAACGCGGCTTTGCTGTGTCGACCTTTGCAACAGCAAAGGAAGCGGCGGACTATCTCAACGCGCAGATCGACCACTCAAGCGTGTCCTTCGGCGGCAGCATGACGCTTTCGCAGATGGGACTTTTTGAGAGCCTCGGTGCGCACAACACGATGTACAGCCACTGGAACGTGCCGGAGGGAATGAATGCGGAAGAGGTGCTGAGAAACGCTTCGACCTGCGAAAACTATCTCCTCTCGGCAAACGGCCTTGCCGAGACGGGCGAGATCATCAACATCGACGGCACGGGCAACCGCGTGTCCTCGTCGCTCTACGGCCACAAGAAGGTGTGGTTCGTTGTCGGCAGCAACAAACTCGCGCCGACCTATGACGAGGCGCTCTGGCGCGCCCGCAACATCGCCGCGCCGAAAAACGCGCAGCGCCTCGGCGTGAAAACGCCCTGCGCCGTAAAGGGCGATCGCTGCTACGACTGCAAGAGCCCGCAGCGCATCTGCCGCGGTCTTGTCGTGCTGTGGGAAGCCGTCAAGGGCTGCGAAACGGAAGTCGTGCTCGTCGATGAGCCGCTCGGCTACTGAGAAAAAACAAAATGCGCGAAAGGGGGGACGGCCGCCGTGCGCAAAAAAGGAATACTGCTTTTGCTGACACTCTGCCTGATGCTTTCGGGCTGCGGCGGCAACGTCGTGCTCGAACGCAGCTACAGCGTTTCTGCGCCGCACAGCGAGGTCTACTGGGAAAACGAGGGCGCGGACACCCTGCGCGCCGACAGTTATCAGGATCTGGTCAATGCGCTGCTGCTGCTCCTTGGCGAGCACAGCAAGGAGGGCATCGTGCGTTTTTACAGCGGGGACGATGCTGCGGCTATGGCCGAGCAGGCCTGCAAGGAAGTGCAGGAGGAAACGGCGCTGGGCGCCTACCTTCTTGACTACATCAGCTATACCGACGCGCAGGAGCGCGGCTATTACGAGATGCGCGTGCGCATGGGGTACCGCCGCACGGCGGAAGAGCAGGCGGCCATCGTTACCGCTACCAGTACCGAGGCATTGCCCGACCTTCTGCGCCTGACGGCGAAGGAAGGCGTGGTCAACCGCATCGCCATGCGCTTTACCTATTTCACGGCAGATCGCAGCGGCGTCCGTGATATGGTGAAGCAGGTGCAGGGCGAGATCGAACCCGGCTTCACGCAGCCGTGGCAGGTGAACTTCTATCCCGATACCGACGATGCCGGTATCGTAGAGGTCGTGCTGCGCGAGGGTTGAACACAACGGAAAAAGAGCCTGAACTTTCGTTCAGACTCTTTTGATCTTATTGGAGGAAGGAGGCGAAAATGCTCAGGAGAGGATCGCGCGGTCGTTGGCAAATTCATCGCCGCTTGCCTTGGTGAACTGCTCAAGAAGATCGGGTACGGTGAGGTTTTTCTTTTCTTCACCCGCAATGTCAAGGATGATGCGGCCTTCATGCAGCATGATGAGGCGGTTGCCGTACTGAATGGCATCGCGCATGTTGTGCGTGATCATCATGGTGGTGAGCTGACCCTCGCGCACGATGCGGTCGGTCAGCTCCATGACCTTGGCGGCGGTTTTGGGGTCGAGCGCGGCGGTGTGCTCATCAAGCAGCAGAAGCTTGGGACGCTTGAGCGTTGCCATCAGCAGCGTGAGCGCCTGACGCTGGCCGCCCGAGAGCGTCGATACCTTGGTGGCAAGGCGGGACTCAAGACCAAGACCGAGACCACCCAAAAGCTCTCGGTACTGCTCGCGCTCTTCCTTCGTCACGCCCCAGGAAAGCCCGCGCCGCTGCCCGCGGCGGGCGGCAAGGGCGAGGTTTTCTTCAATCTGCATCGAGGGGGCCGTGCCCATCATCGGATCCTGGAACACGCGGCCAATGAAGGCGGCGCGCTTGTGCTCGGGAAGGTTCGTCACGTCTGCGCCGTCGATCAGCACCTTGCCGGAATCGACAAAGAACGTGCCGGCGGTGGCGTTGAGCATCGTGGACTTGCCTGCGCCGTTGCCGCCGATGACGGTGACGAAGTCGCCGTCGTTGAGCGTGACGCTCAGGCCGCTGAGGGCGGTCTTTGCGTTGATCGTGCCGGGGTTGAAGGTCTTATAGAGTTCCTTGAGTTCAAGCATGTCCGTTGCCTCCGTTCTTTGCACTTTGGGGCTGCACCTTATGGCGGAACATCTTGCTCTTCCAGTAGGGAATGGCAAGGAAGACCGCCACGATCAGCGCGGTGATGAGCTTTAAGTCATTGGTGTTGAGACCGAGCTGGAGCACGATCTGCAGCACGATGTAATAGATGATCGCGCCGATGGAAACAGCGAAGAGCTTGAGACCGAAGTTCATAAAGACCTTGCCGAAGATGACCTCGCCGATGATGACGGCGGCAAGGCCGATGACGATCGCGCCGCGGCCCATGTTGATGTCGCTCGAGCCCTGATACTGCGCGAGCAGCGCGCCCGAAAGAGCGACAAGACCATTGGAGAGCATCAGGCCCAGCACGATGTTGGAGTTCGTGTTGATGCCCTGTGCGCGCGCCATGTTGGGGTTCGCGCCCGTGGCACGCAGGGAACTGCCCTTCTCCGTGCCGAAGAACCAGTACAGCGCCGCGATAACCGCGACGGTGAAGATCAGCAGCAGCGGCAGCGGATTTTTGAGCGACAGCTCGCGCACATAGCGTTGCGAGAGCAGCAGGGGATACTTATCGACGCTGAGCGCCTGGTTTGCCTTGCTGCCCATGATGCGCAGATTGATCGAATACAGCGCAAGCTGCGTGAGAATACCGGCGAGAATGGCCGGGATACCGCAGCGTGTGTGGAAAAGACCGGTGATGAAACCGGCAAGCATGCCGGCGAGCATCGCGCACAGCAGGGCGAGCCAGGGGTTGAAGCCGCCGCGGATCAGCATGACGCACACAGCGCCGCCGGTTGCAAGCGAACCGTCGACCGTCAGATCCGCCACATCTAAAATGCGGAAGGTGATGTAAACGCCGATGGCCATAATGCCCCAGGCAAGACCCTGCGCGGCTGCGCCGGGCAGCGCGTTCATCAGCGATGAAAGGAAACTCATGGGTTTTCTCCTCCTAATTTTTGTTGCAGACAGGAGCGGCAGCTCCCGCTCCTGCCTGCGTGGGGAACAATCAGTCTTCGATGGCGGTGTAGCCGTCGAGCGGCTCAATGCCGAGGGTTTCACACATGGTGGGGTTGTACTTCGGTGTGGCCTCGGTGAACTCGATGGGCATCTCAGAGATGTTGGCCTCACCGGTGAGGATCTTGGCGGCCATCTTGCCGGTGGTCACGCCGAGGTCATAGTAGTTGATGGAGAGCGTTGCCACGCCGCAGCCCTTGCAGATGCCCTCTTCGCCGCAGATGGCGGGCACGCCTGCCGGAACGAGGATGTTTGCGATGGCCTCAGTGTTGGAGGCGGCGGTGTTGTCGGTGGGGACATAGACAACATCTGCGTAGTCGGCAGCGGACTGCGTGACGGAAGCAACGTCGTTGGTGTCGGTAAAGGCAAATTCCTTCGTCTCAATGCCCTTATCGGAGAGGCACTTGGCGACCTCTTCAATCTGGTAGCGGGAGTTGGGCTCGGCAGAGCAGAACAGCAGCGCGACCTTCTTGGCCTCGGGGAACCACTCGGTGATCATGTTTGCCTGCGCCTCAAGGTCGGCGAGGTCGCTCGTGCCGGAGATGTTGCCGCCGACCGTGCCGTCAAAGTCATCAATGTCGAGGGCAACGCCGTAAGCGGTGATCGAGGTGCCAAGAATGGGGATATCGCTCGTGGCGGCAGCGGCGGCGGTCAGCGCACCGGTGGCGTTCGCCATGATGAGGTCGACCTTGTCGGAGACAAAGCCATTGACGATGGTAGAGCAGTTGGCGCTGTCGCCGGAAGCATTCTTGGTCTGGAATTCGACCTCGCCGGGCAGCGCCTCGTTCAGCGCGTCGATGAAGCCCTGCGTGGCGGCGTCGAGCGCCTCGTGCTGTACGAGCTGGCAGATGCCGACAGTGTACTTCGTGCTTTCGCCGTCGGTGCTGCCCTGATTATTGTCCTGCGCGGCCTTGTTGCCGCAGCCGGTCAGACCCAGGCTCATGCTGAGAACGAGGGAGAGAGAGGCAAAGAGAGAAACGATACGTTTGGTGTTCATGCTTTTTTTCCTCCAATTTTTTATTTGTTGTGAAAATAAGAAAACCCGCTGTACGGACTTGTGGTCCATACGGCGGGTTTTTTAACGCAACTCTGATCGAAATGACCTTTCAGTGTTGGTGGAAACCGTTCAGTTACGGGCATCACAAATCGCTCTTACTTTTTTCTTGCAATAAAAGTAAGAGTAATAATAGCGATATACGTTGCTGCAAACGGCTTTCATCATCTGCTCAAGATCCTTTCTAAAAGATGCTTGTAATATAGCACACACAAAAGTGGCCGTCAAGGGCATTTTTATCCAAAAAGCGCCAATATCAGACGTGACTTGGGGACGAGAATGTCAAAAGTATGAATTTTCCATTAGGAATTGGCATGGGTGTGCTCACAAAGCTCATTGATCTTCTGCTGCAAGGACTTGAAGTCCTCGAAAGTCTCCGGGCGGCGGCGCGGGTCGCGCAGCAGCGCCGCGGGGTGGTAGACGGCCATCATCTGAATGCCGCTCTTTTCAAACCACTGCCCGTGTTCGCGCGTGATCTTGAAGTCGGGCTTGATGATGCGCATGGCCGCGATGCGCCCGAGGCAGACGATGATCTTCGGGCGCAGGAGTGCTGCCTGACGGCGGAGATAGCCGATACAGGCCTCCTGCTCCACGCCGAGCGGGTCGCGGTTTTCGGGCGGGCGGCATTTGACGATGTTTGCGATGTACACATCGTCGCGCTTCAGGCCGATGATCTCAAGCATATCGTCGAGCAGGTGTCCCGCGCGGCCGACAAACGGTTCGCCTTGGGCGTCCTCGTTCGCGCCGGGGCCTTCACCGATGAATAAAACCTCAGCATTTTGGCTGCCGACACCAAAGACAACGTTTGTGCGCGTTTCGCACAGCGAGCATTCGCGGCAGTTTTTGCACTCGTGTTCCAGAGCTTCCCAGGTATCAGGCATAATGATGTTCTCCTGTCGATTTTTTGCTATTTTACCATGATTCCCCGCGCATTGCAACGCGCGCAGAGCGCATTTTTCCCGCCGCTGCGACCATACTGAGAAAAAAGACCGCGGAGGAATGCATGGAATTTATCTGGTATTGGTTTGCTTACAGCTTTTTGGGATACTGCCTTGAAAAATTTTTTGCCGCGGCGACGCGGTCAAAGCACCGGCTGCGGCGCTGCTTTGTCTTTCTGCCGCTTTGCCCGGTGTACGGTTTTGCCATGCTTGCGATTTTGCTGCTGGGAGCGGAGGACTTGCCCGGCGCATGGGAGCAGCTTCTGCTCGGGACGCTCGCGTCGACAAGCGTGGAGTACGCTGTGCACTGGACATACGAAAAGCTGTTTGCCGTGCGCTTCTGGGATTATTCCGCAACAAAATGCGACGTGAACGGGCGCATTTGCCTGCCGTTTTCCCTCTGCTGGGGCGTGCTGACCCTGCTTGCCGTGCGGTATGTGCAGCCGGTTCTTGCGAATTTTGCGGCGCAGCTTTCGGAGGAGGCGGCGCTGCCTGCGGTTTTCTTCACCATGTTCGACGGCATTTTGTCCGCGCGCGTCCTGCTTCTGACGCACGACATCGACGCGCTGACGCCGCGCACACTCGTAACGATAAGCAGGCGAACCGCCTGACGGTTCGCCTGCTTGACGTTATAAGTGCTTCTCGATCCAGTTCCAGATGTCGTTGTATACCACCGCACGGCAGTCTTCGTTCAGGATTTCGTGCCGCAGCCCCCGGTAGAGTTTGATCTCCACATCGCGCACACCGGCGCGGCGGAAGGCATTGTACGCGCGCTTCACGCCCTTGCCCATCTCACCGACGGGGTCGCGGTCGCCGGAGATGAAGAGCACGGGCGTCGCCATGTTCATGTGCCGCAGGTTGGCAGGCTTCTTGATGAACGCCATGCCGTCGAGCAGCTCGAGGAACAGCCCCGTGCTCGCCATGCCGCCGCAGAGCGGATCGGCGATGTAGGCGTCCACGTTTTCCTCGCTCACGCTCAGCCAGTCGTAGCCCGTGCGGTTAGGCGCGAAGGCCTTGTTGTAGGCGCCGAAGGCGAGCTTTTCCACGACGTCGCTCGCGTTCTCGCGCCCGACCTTCCTTGCCAGTACGCTTGCGAGCGCCTTGCCGCCGACGAGCATCGCGTCGGGATTCTGCCCCGTGCCCATCAGGATCGCGCCCTTGACCGTGCCGGGATAGCGGATGAGGTAGGTGCGTGTGAGGAACGAGCCCATGGAGTGAC
>OGKS01000575.1_pt1 | contig 20088 bp, 19 predicted proteins | sample 1572491 | NCBI WGS metagenome assembly OGKS01 (sample SAMEA2582153, study PRJEB24529) | metagenome | biome: Human gut stool | place: China | collected 2011
GGCTTGTGAGTTTTGATTTGATGTCCATAGTTGTCCTCCTAATCTTTTAAAACAGTTTCTGCAAGTGATGCTTTATTTATATATATATTCAGATATCCACCAACAATTTCAATTTTTTCTATACTTCCATCATCAAGTTTTATTGCTTCTTTAATTTCGCTTGCAATTACTGGTGGTGCTTTTCTTAGACTCTTAGCTAATTTAAAACATGGAAATGCATAATCCCCTAAATCGCTATTTGGTGGGATTTCTATGTAATTTTCTAATTCTTTGCTATCTAAATTTGTTACTTCTGCAATTTCTTTTGCAATTTCTTTAAAGTCTATCATTTTGTTCTCCTTCCAATTAATCTCCTACACATATTCCTAAGTTTCTTGCTACCTTCATTAGGTCATCATCTGGTTGTATTGTTTTTATATTTGTGTTTGCTGTTCCACCTGATCTTGCACCTATTTCCTTGTTGTTACCTACTACTTCTTCTAGTGGTACATATCCAAGCTTTCCGCCTTGTAATGTTACTAACACATTAAATGTTCCTGCTAATGCAAGTTCCATTGCTTTGTATCCATATTTTGTTGATAATACTCTATCAAATGCAGTTGGTGTTCCACCTCTTTGTACATATCCTAAGGTTGTGTTTCTTGATGCAACTCCTGTTAAAGCTTCTATATCTTCTGCTACTTTTTCTCCAATTCCACCTAAACGTACGTTGTCTAGTCCTTTTCCGTCATCTAATGTTTTCTTAACTACCATTTCTCCATCTTTTGGTTTTGCACCTTCAGATACTACTACTATGCTAAACTTTTTACCTGCTGCTCTTCTTTGATTTATTTTTTCAACAACTTTGTTTATATCATATGGAATTTCTGGAATTAAGGCTACATCTGCACCTCCTGCTATTGCAGATTCTAGTGCTATCCAACCTGCGTAACGTCCCATTACTTCAAGTACCATTACTCTGTGATGTGATTCTGCTGTTGAATGCAATCTATCTAATGCTTCTGTTGCAACTGATACAGCTGTATTATATCCAAATGTTATTTCACAATGTGCTACATCATTATCTATTGTTTTTGGAACGCCAATTATATTTAATCCTTTTGTTGAAAAGTCTCTTGCAGATTTTTGTGTTCCATCTCCTCCTAATGTAAAAATGCAATCAAATCCTGCTTTTCTTACATTTTCTATACATTCATCTGAAACATCTTTATATACTGTTTGTCCGTTTTCTTCAACCTTTAAATTGAAAAGGTTTGTGCTATTTGATGAACCAATTATTGTTCCACCTCTGTGTAATAATCCAGAAGCACTTCCATTTGATTCTAATTTAATATACTCATTTTTATTATCTCCCAATACTTACTAGCTTATCCAACATAAATATACCTAATTTAACAGTCCCGAGCCAGACCTGCCAAAGCAAGCATAATGCACCTTTTGGGCACCGGCCATAAAAAACAGCTTTGCTTTTTAGATATAAATCGTTTGGGCTTATAAAGACTTTGCACGCTACTCCTTTTCCATGATTCAATACCATCCACATAACTTCTGATATTGTACCATAGATTATTAGTTTCGGAACAACTTTCCTATATAGATGAATGGGGAGAAGAAAGCCTCCAAATCTTTGAATGACTTGGAATCTTGATTCTGCCCATTAAATTAACTATACTGGGTATTCATCATATGTTTTTCCATCAAGCATTCGTCCACTTTTCTTCTTATTAATTCCGCCCCATTGCTTGAAAAAGAATGCAACCCCATCCTTTTCGCACAAATCTTTAAGTTCCAATACCCATTCTTTTTTTATCTCTCGTGATTTCGGGCCGGATTCTCCACCCACAATTACCCAATCAATTTTCTCTAAACTTATATCTTTTAAACTTCCCAATAGAGGTTCACACGACAAAAATTTAATATTTGCTTTTGTTTCACGCAGCTTATCAATCCTATCAATGTATTTATCATTTTCAACAGTTGTTCCCATCCATATATTGGGACTCCATTTAAGTAATCCGGCTTGATCCATTGCAAGCACTCTCTCTGGACGTTTTGTAAGGACTTGAAAAGTATGCCAATGTGCCTTATTCATCGTCTCGAATACTTTTACAATGATAGCGTCAGGAACGTCTTTATGAAATAAATCTGACATAGAATTTACAAATATCATTTTTGGTTGCTTTATATCTAATGGAACCTCCAATAAGTCTTTATGAACCGTAACCTCAAACTCATTAAGATATCTAGGATTTCCCATTGCCTTTAACCGCTTTGCCATTCTGGCAGCATAACAATTTAGACATCCATCAGATATTTTTGTACACCCCGTAATCGGATTCCATGTCATTTCTGTCCATTGTATTTTTGTCTTATTCATAAACTCCTCTATTCCTAAAAATTACACTGTTCCTCTTATTTGTTGTCCTAAAAGAGTCTTTCAGCACATTTTTTATTTCTGTTTTATATCCATCACATGGAAAAATTGGATGTTGTTCGAGATGTTCATATATCTCATCCCATGTAACTTCTCCTCTATCTTTATAATTGTTATATATGTATTTCGCAATATCATACACCGTATAAACTCCCGGTCGCACATCTTTCTTAACATTTCCTGTATCAAAATCAAGGCACATCTGCCCTGGCATTTCTGACGAAACAGCATGTTTTATTGAAGATTGTCCACCAAATGTATCCCATGCGGTTCTCTTAAATAGAGTCATGCCCTTAATATTCCAGCTGAAATATATTAGATTATATATTAATTGATTAGTCTTTATATAAAAAGGAAATGAGGCAATGTAATATTTCTTGTTGTTTGTAAAAATACATGATTCGATAATCGAATTGGTTATCTTCTCAAACTCTTCTCTGTTATTTGGACAATTGCTGGTTTTGATAATCTCATCAATACTTTTATGATACGTTTTTTCATATTTTGCTATCTTGGCTGGGTTACTAACACTTTTAGCTCCTCTGATAACATCCGACACCATATGATTGATAATAACCTCTCCCCATGTATTAAAAAATGGTTCCAAAGCATCCCAATCTATATCTGCCTGATATGGATCATAAAATAACAATGTATTATGCTTACTTAAATCTAATTTGGCAATCATCCGCAACAATGCATTAGCATCTGTATTGTAGTAATGTATTTTTACATACTGCAAATCCATTGAATCTATTACCGACTTTAAATGAAGTATTTTGTCATTATCCAAATCATTAAAATATAAAATTGCCTGTTTTTGATGCATAGAATTAATTTGATTAATTGCCCGCGCCACTCTTATAGCTGTGCCTTCAACTATGTTTCCGTCGTTATCATAATATTTTCCGCAATTGCACATACAGTCAATATATATCAATCCAGCAGATTCACTATATCCTAATATTTTATGAGCCCAGCCTTTTGCATATTCACTGACAAGTTCAAATTTTTTAATTGTATGATCCCCTATTTTCTCATAATCTTTCATATGAAACCTCACACTATATCCAAAACACAATTATCACCTCAATCACTATGAGTGGCTATTTACTGGTCATTTAGTGGTCATTTACTGGTCATTTTTCTATATAAATGACCACTATTTTTTCTCATAATGTATTTGTGCTCCTTTACCAACACATTTAATTAAATTATCATCTGCCATTTTGCTAAGCACATTTCTTGCTGCTCCTCTGGATTTATATCCACATAACTGCATTACTTCCGATGTTGAGATTGAACCATTATCTTCCAAGTATTCTAAAATCATCTCCACCTTCGGCATTTTGTTCTTTTGTGTCAGTACAACCTCATTTTGTTCCTCAGATGGTCTATAAATATTAACTCTAAAGCTCATCCCTAATTCAATCAATTCCGGTTCTTTCAAACCATATTCTTTACATTCTTCAATTACTCTCGGAATTCCTGAGCCCCATTGCTCAATCAATTTCATTGCAGAAAAAGCTGCAGCAATTGCTCTATTTCTCGGACGTGATTGGCCTGCCTTAATATCCTCAATTGACAGGCCACCAAATAACATTCCTGGGGAAGTTATCTCTATACGATCATCAAAAATTGCAATCTGTACACATCCCTCATCAAGATAACTGCGATGTGTTACTGCATTAATTATCAACTCTCGAATACTATCCACCGGAATTTCATAAGAATCTACCCGAACTAAGCCTTTAATTTTAGCCCCTAACTTAATGTTTCGAAGCACAAATTGATAAGCTTCATCTATCTGCCTATAAATAGACCCTGTATATTCCTTCTTATCAATGAAAATGCTCCTTGTTGTACCTTTAAATACTGCACATTGAATTTTTGCCTGTGGAAAATCATTTTCTGTCAACAACACAAATGCGTTTGTCGGCAAAATCTTATTTTCTTGCTTTATTAATATCCCCCATGACAATAAATTTCCCTGTGTTACCGCTTTTACAGATTTTCTTTCGTTCTCTGTCTCACAAGCTGCAAGAGCACACTGCTTCATGTCCTCGCACAATCCAGTGATTTGTTCTTCTGTGACTTCGTGACCTACTGCATAGGTTTGATCAAAATATTTATTCGCTCCTTCAAATTCTAATTCCTTCAATTGCGTACTATCTGCATGTCTTGAACTTCCATTTGTCCTTATATATGTTCCGTTTTCCTTACCTTCTGACACAATATAATAAGGTCTTTGTTTTCCAGGGTAAACCTCAATTACTATTAATGTTTTATCTTCTATACTCTGCAATGTTATATTAGGAATAATCTGTGGTGTACACATATCAGTTATTGCATTCATAATTCCATCCATAATCTGGAATACTTTCTCTTTTGGAACTCCCACAATTTCCCTCGTTTTGTCAGAAATTCCAATAATAATTTTCCCGCCAGCAGTATTCGAAAAGGCAACTACTGTTTTCATGTATTTTTTGCTATCTGCCGGCAGCTCTTCTTTAAACTCTATTGTTTTAGATTCTCCTGCAATAATTTCTTCTAAGCTCATTAAAACACTTCCATTCCTCTTCATTTTATACCGCTTCTATCTCTTACAAATTATATCAAACCACTTACACTTTTACCACTATTTAATAAATATGCACATTACAAGTAGTCCAAATGAAGTTCTCCATCCTCTACCAATATTTTATATTCTCCAATTTCAAATTCTTTGTATTCTTTCGACGATGAAATATACTTTACTTCTGTTTTCAGTTCACTTACTTCATCCCAGAATTCCCTTAAATCCAAATTTTCATCAATAATATGCTTCTTCAAATAATAAACCAACATATACTCTGAAATCATGTGCTTGTCTTCTATATGCATTTGATTTCGTTTGTCTACTGCAATATAATAAATTGTAGGCATCTCTTTTGGACTCACATATCTTGTATCTTCTTCAAAGATAAAGTCCAAACTTCCGGGACGGGAAACAAATTCTTGATGTTTTGCAATTTGGTCAGAATAGGCATTAATTAATGTCCTGAATATTCTTCCATACGCTCTATCTATTTCATCAAAATAATGATTGGTTCTCCATTTTGCCTCTATTATCAACACTATATTCCGGGACATATCATAGATAGCACAGTCAATATCGCTTTCGATTTTATCTCCTGTTTCATTAACAAATACATATTTTCTTGTTTTTCCTACGGCAACATTCTGTACACCTTTTAGTAGCTTATCTATGCGTTCTTCTGTTACCTTTGATATTGTATTCTCTCGATTTGAAATTTCTATACCTTTAGAATAATGCCCATTAATAATATTAAACTGCCAATCATTTACTCTTATCAAAGATGGTACCGTTATAATATCTTCTTCCACTTCAAACAGAGGGAACTCTAAAACATTGGAATTTCCTTCATTTATCAAGTAATCAATTATTGTCTGCACTTTATCTCTTCTTAATCCACTGACCTTACAAATCTCATCAATACACTTATTTTTGTTAAGTACAAGTAATATTTCTCTACCAATTTCATATATATCTTCTGCAAAATCTTTGTATATATTAATAGCAACTGATTTCAACATTGCCCGATAGTACAAATATCCCAATACCCCTGATAGCTGTTTAGGATGATTAAATACTCTACTTCTCACATTTGCTAACCATTTGTTCAAATCCTTTTCTACAATTTCTCTGCTAAGCCTATATAGCTCTAAATCCGTATTTTCCTCTAGTTCCTCAATTTTTACTTGGTCAAGAACCACTTTACTCCAAAAAGCTTTTATTATATCCAGTGTCTGCATCTGCTCTGCTTTGCTTGCATCCAGATCATCCGCCCCATAAAAATAAACCTCTGCTTCTTCCAACTCATTCACAACCCATGATGTAGTCAGCTTATATGTTTTATCTTCTATAAAACTAAGCTGTGCTTTGGAAAATGGATTAATATCATTTACCTCTCTAGCAAATCTATAATCCTGAAATATAGAATAAAGTTCACGATCCAAGGCTTTTACATATTTTTTCAATCCTGGGATATTGATTTTACCTTTTGTTATCTTTATCCCTTTCTTTACTGCTTTTGAATATAAAAAGCCTGCTATACAACGCCTGAACAAATTATCAATATCTTCCGGTGCTTTTTGTAATACTCCAATCTCAATAGCAATCAAAGGATAAAAAAGATAATGGTTCATGTTGTGCGAACGAAAATACTTATCTAACCCCTCTTCCACATACTGATTAATTTTCTCACTTAAAGTTCCCAACACTACAAATTCATCCATAATACACCCCGTACTATTTTGAAGCCAAAACCATCTTTTTCACATTTCATCACTACACAATAATTTGCATCAACGTCAAAAATCTTCCTCTTCTTCTCGTTATTGATATATCATTCAAATTCTGTAACATAGTAATATGCTTTTCTTCTGAACGTTCAATTAATTGCGCAATCGATTTAAGATTTTTCTTTTGCTTTGGCGTTGCGTTTTGCAACAGATCCAAAAACTCTTCTTCCGTAGTTATATCTATAAAATGAAACAAATTGCTCAAAAGACCAACGACTGCATCTGCAACTTGTATTAATTTATTGCCTGTAGATTCTACGAAATCATAATTGCAAAATTCTTTACCATCATACAATAAACGCACATCCCTCATCATCTTCATGTCCTCTTCTTCTATGTCAAAATAATGAAATGAATTTTTAAACATGTAACACCTTGATATTCTCATCTGATAATATTCACTTATTAGCTCACCTTTTTCTTCTCCTTGTGCATATAGCAACCTTCCCTGTTTTGCATTTGTCTAAAACATTCGAGATAAAAATCATTTTCATCTCCGTAATTCTCAATAAAGCAAACAATCTCCATACAAAAATCTCTAATATCTTGATCCGACACATCTGGATATTCATAATGCCCTAAAATGGCATAGAACTCTTCCTTATTTTTGCATACCACTTCATATAATGCAGCTTTTAACAAACATACCCATTCTTGCGAAAAGCAAAACTGCAATTGTGTTTCCTATAAACTATCGACAATATCTACAATTGCATAATACAAATTGTTTAGCGTTACATAGTGGATATAAATTGGATTTCTTTCTAACCAATCGATAAATTCTGATAAAGAATTCCTGTTCAGTCCTCTCCAGAAATCTTTATGTCCGTTTACCAGCAAATTATACTTTAACTCTTTTGCGGTCGGTTGCAACTTTATCCGTTTAAACAAATCATCAATGTTAAGCTCCTCTTCTTTACAAGCAAATGCAATCCCGCCCAAAATGTAATCGTATTCTACAGCATCACTACTATTTACACCATTACTGCTTACACGAAATTTTCGAGCATTTCTCGTTTCATCATAATAGAACTTCATACTAAAGTCTGGCAGTTCAAACCCATGCAATTCTGCTTCCATTTTTCTAAATTCAGCTATGTCTAGTTCCATATTTGTTCTCCTTTACAATCTGAAACCACCTCATCTCATATCCCATTACTTTGCTGCTTTTCTGATATATTCTAGTTTCTATAATAAATTGGTCACATCTCAACAAAAAGAATATATCTCTACTTTCTTCTTTAGCAAAATAATAGCGGTATCTACTCCTCCACATATACATTCCGGCATTTTCAATGAAATTCCACTGGATACCATTCATTTGTAACATTTGTTTCCATTCAGTTAAATTAGTCGATATACCATTAGCCTCTGTTGGCACAATAACTTCATCTGTCTTTTCTAGATTCTCATTATATTCCATTTCACCAGCAATCGTTTGCATCTTTTGCAGAATATCAACATATTTATTAATTTCCCCCAAAAAGCTATAAATCATATTACCATATGTAAAATCAATTTCACCATATTCTGCCCCTATAGCAGTCACATCAAAACAAATATCAGAACCTATTGAATCAATATCGTCCATATATGGCATATAGTGCACACCATATTCTTCATCAATTTTTTGAGATTTTATATCAACGTAGACTTCCAGTGATATTAATAACAGTATTACCATAACTATGAGCACCATTATTATCCATCTTTTCTTTTCAATAATTTCTTTCCACATCACAAGAACCTCCTAGTAATAATTATACTTCCATTAACTAATCCGTACAATATTTTCGTTTGTTACAAATTTACAAATTTATTTACGCCAACAATAAAACGCCCGAATCATCGGGCATTTTATTCTTACCGTAAACCGGCAGGAATAACGCTTTCCTTATTCAGTTGTCATCCCTGCCTTTTTCTTAGTCATATCGGATTTCCTGTTCCATGACGATTCCCGACTGGAACTGGATAATCAGTTTCTCAGCAGAGACTACTTTGATGCTTGCGATTAATCTTCTGACAAGATCATTGTCAAATTCCGGTATCTGGCAGGTGCTTCCCTTTATGAATGCATGCTCTCATCTACACCAATCTGTTTCATATGAAGGGTCAGTTCCGAATCACTCATTGGTAATTCCACGTCACGGCGGTTCATCCCATTCGTTATCCTAATTTTCATTCCAAACCTCCTGCCTAGTAATATCCACACCGCACTTTTCAATCACGAAAGCATTCACGATTAAGCGAAGCACTTCATCCGGTATCAGTTCCCGGTCTGTCAATTCTGATAAACGGATATGCTTCGTTCCGTTATAGACATCCTTTGCCGCATGGAAAAGGATATACTGATCCAGCGTAACCCCTCCGAGTCGGATGCGGTCAAAGTATATTCCTGTATCCAACACCTGCCGATGCACCTTATCCCAGAGTTTCTCATCCGCAGACAATAAAAAAACTGCAGCCGCATAATTCGGATACATGCATAGGTTTTTCCCTCTTCTGCCTGTCAGTAGAAAATAGAAATCTTTTCGATGTTTCATACTTCCGAAAATTATTTCCTTATCCTCTTTTTCAAAAATTTCACTTATCCTCTTTTTCAGATGTTCCATTTGCATACTGCTGATCACACAATCCACAAGCTCAGTATAATTCCCCCTGCTTTTCCATTCTTCTGCATTCATGATACAGATTCCCTGTCCTCTCGGACGATACCCCGGTGGTTGCTGCATTTGTCTCTCCAGCATGCAGAGCTGCGGGCTGCTACAAAATAATCCCGACATTTTTCTTCCTCCTGTTCTTTTGACAATAAAAATGGCGGTACCTATTTCATTTCTAAAATAAGTACCGCCTCACATGTTCATTTGCAATTTACTTTTATTTCCTCCTCTCTTTTTTTCCTCAAATCACCCCCAAAATCTCTTTTTGCCCCTATGCATCTATAAAAATGGGCAAAAAAATCGGGCAAAAACTGGTCGATTTTCTCTCCAATTTTTGCCCTCAAGCCACAACATCTTGTGGTTGAACCCGTCTATTTCTTATCTTTCCCACAATACTGCATCAGAACCACTGACTCAACGTGCACCGTGCTCGGGAACATGTCCACGCAGCAGATCTTCTCCACGCAATATCCTCTTGCCAGGAACACTTCAAGGTCTCTCGCGAGGCTCGTCGGCTTACACGAAATATAGATCATATTCTCCACACCATAGTTGATGATCTTCTCCAACGCCTTCGGGTGAATACCGTCTCTCGGCGGATCCAGCACAATATAGTCCGGTCTCTCTTCGATTTCATCGAGCATCTTCAGCACATCGCCTGCAAGGAACTCACAGTTGTCAAGATTGTTCAGCTTTGCATTCACCTTCGCAGCCTCGACCGCTTCCTCAACGATCTCCACACCTACAACCTTCTTGCTGATCGGTGCCAGCATTTGTGCGATCGTGCCGGTTCCACTGTAGAGATCATAGACAATCTTATCCCCGAGCAGATCCGGATTGTCTCCGAGAATAAATTCCCTGGCTGTTGAGTAAAGTACTTCCGCGCCGAGCGAATTCGTCTGGAAGAACGAAAAAGGCGATATCTTAAACTTAAGTCCGAGCAGTTCCTCATAGAAGAAATCCTGTCCGTAAAGCGTATCGGTTCCCTCGTTCTTTACCACGTCCGCCACGCTGTCATTCTTCGTGTGTAAGATTCCCTGAATCGAACCTGTGAGCGGAAGTGCACGCAGGCATTCCTGCCACGCAGCAAGCATCCGGCTCTCCTCGTCCGTATTCACGCTTCCGGCACACGGACATTTGCCCACCTGTTCAAGAAGCTGTGCTTCCAGCGAACGTTTCTGTGCATGGAACGCATCCTCGTCCATCGTCCAATCCTGTGTCGTTGTAACAAGATCGATCAGGATTTCCTCCGTCTTTACCGCTTTACGTACAAGAAGATGGCGGAGATAACCGGTATGGCGCAGTCTGTGATAGAAAGAGACATCCTGCTTTGTAAAAAAGTCTAAGGTTGCAAGAAGTATCTTGCGGAAATCCTCATCCACGATCTGACAATCAGACACGGTCACAATATCATAGAAGCTGCCACGCTTATGCATTCCAAGCGCAAGCGGTCCATCTTTATAAGCATCCCCGAAGGAGAATTCCATCTTGTTGCGGTACCCCTGTACACGCGGGCTTCCCTTGATTCCAAGGAATTCATATTCACATGCATTGCCGATTGCATCCTCCATCAGACCACGAACCTGATTCTCCTTCAGCTTCAACTGCTCTTCGTAAGGAAGACTCTGATATGTGCAGCCGCCACACTCCCCAAAATGCGGACATGGACTGTCGGTTTCAAGCGGAGATTTCTCCAAGATTTCAAGAAGACGGCCCTCTGCCTTTCCCTTGCGGACTTTATTGACCGCAAAAGAAACCTTCTGTCCGGGAATCGTATTCTTCACGATTACGCGATCCCCTTCCGCGGTATACACCATTCCCTTATTCGGGAATTCCACATTTCTTACAATTCCTTCTGCAATCTGTCCTTTTTTCATGCTTCTTATATCTCCTTATTTCTTCTCTTATTACTTGACGTCAATTTTTTGTAATATCGGCTCCGGCGGATCTTCTTTCCGGTCGACTGCCTCCTGAGTGGATCACGATTTTAGACAAAATCAATGCATTTGCGAAAACGTCTGCTGGACTCAAATTTTGTGTCCGAGCATTGCTTCGACTGTGGTGCTCCGGATGTCCGACGGACACACACTGTGTCAGGCGAACATCTGGAGTTCCACTGTCTAAGCTTGAGCGGACAGCAAATCATCATAAGAGTCCAGCGGAGGTTTTCTGCAAATTCTTGGTTTTGGATAACTAGTGTCCACTTAGGAGGCAGTTGGCCGGAAAAGAAGATCTGTCGGAGCCGTATTTCTTAAAATTGACTCATTGCTCGCGTAAAATAAGGGGACTACCTTACGCAGTCCCCTTACACTTTGTTCATTCTATTGATTACTCTTCGTTAGGAGTCTCTTCCTTCTTTGCAGCCGGCTCATCATCCTCATCTTCAAAGAAATCATCATCAAAATCGTCATCGAAATCATCCTCAAAATCATCAAGATAATCCGGTGTAAAGAAACGATAGATTCCATAGATTGCTGCAGCTGCTGCAACAACGATTCCGATAATTGCAAATGCAATCACGAACTTCGAAGGCTTCTTCTCCTCTTCTTCCTTCTTAAGTAAATTATTAAGCTTTACAGCGTTCAATACATCACCTTCCTTAACGGACGATAAAAGATCTTCCATCTTACTCATAGTAGGCACCTCTCCTTCTTAAGTTTTGATTTTCTTTATTATAACATATGTTTTCCCATTTTCCTACGAAAAATTATTGAAATCTATATCTTTTTTAATTTTGCAAAAGTCGCAAACATCTTCTTGGTTCCGACCTTGTCAAAGTCCACCGTCACCTCATAATCCCGGCCTCCGGAGACAATGGAAGTCACCTCTCCGTCACCGAATTTAATATGGCGCACCCGGTCTCCGACTCCGTATGTGAGCCAGTTATCCCCGTCTGCTACCGAGCCGAAATCACGCTGGTTGGAAGGTTTCGTATAGACTGGTGCCGCCGGTTTTCGCCTGCCGAAAGTAGAACCATATCCTTCGCCCACTTCATTTCCATAACTGCTGTATTTCCCGCTGCTGCCATTGGCATTATTTCGATATCCATCACTTTGGCTTGCGGTATTTCCGTAATCCGGAACCGAACGGAACGCTCTACGCGCCTTCTGGAATGAGCTCTCCTGCACCGGTTCCTCGTAAGAACGCGGCTCATAAATTTCTCCTGCCAGCAGTTCCGGTGGAATCTCCTTGACAAAACGCGATACTGCTCCATACTGTGTCTGTCCACGCACCATACGCACGCGCGCCGAAGTGATGGTCAGATTCTTCTTGGCACGGGTGATTCCGACATAAGCCAGCCTTCGCTCCTCCTCGATCTCCGCCGATGCATTATCGCTCGTGATCGACATATAACTTGGGAACAGACCATCTTCCATACCTGCAAGATATACATTCGGAAACTCTAATCCCTTCGCACTGTGAAGCGTCATTAGAACGACATAATCACTATTCTCATCAAGGCTGTCAATATCCGCAACGAGCGCCACTTCCTCCAGAAATCCGCTGAGCGTCGGATGTTCCTCCCCATCCTCGTAATCACACGCCTTGCTGATCAATTCATCGATATTCTCGATACGCGCTTCTGCCTCATCGGTACCTTCTGCTTCCAGCTCATGCACATACCCTGTTGTCTCGATAATATCGCGCAGCAATTCTGATACCGATTCGATTTCTGCCTTTGCCCGCATCGATTGGATAAACAGTACGAACGGTTCCACCTTCGTCGCCGCCTTACCGATGCCCGGGATCTCCGATGCTTTCGTCAATGCAGTATAAAAGTCCATATCGTTTTCCGCGGCATAATTGCTCACACGGTTGATCGTTGTCGCACCGATTCCACGCTTCGGCACATTGATAATGCGTCGCACTGCGAGGTCATCATGGCCGTTATCGATGGTCTTTAAATAAGAGAGAATATCCTTAACTTCCTTTCTCGAATAGAAGTTCACACCACCAACGATCTTGTACGGAATATTCGCTGCGATAAAACGTTCCTCGAACAGACGGGACTGCGCATTCGTCCTATATAATACCGCACAATCCTTATACTGATACTCGCCTTTGCGCACGTGTCTGGCAATATCGCGGGCCACATAATCAGCTTCCTCATTCGCCGTATCCAGCTGCTCGAACGTAATCTTATCTCCCTGTCCGTTGTCCGTCCACAAACTCTTCGTCTTACGACCGACATTGTTGGCGATCACACTGTTGGCAGCATCAAGAATATTCTGCGTGCTTCGATAGTTCTGCTCCAGCTTGATCACCTTCGCATCCTCAAAATGCTTCTCGAAATTCAGAATATTGTAGATATTCGCACCGCGGAATTTGTAGATGGACTGATCATCATCACCGACCACACACAGATTCTTATATTTTAGTGCGAGCAGACGGATTAGTTCAAACTGCGCCGTATTGGTATCCTGATACTCGTCAACCATGATATAGCGGAAGCGCTCCTGGTATGCATTTAACACCTCTCCGTCCAACTTAAACAATTCCACCGTCTTCATAATGAGATCATCAAAGTCCAAAGCGTTATTCTGCCTGAGTGCCTGCTGGTACTCTCTGTACACCTGTGCCTGACGCCGCTTCGTGTAGTCTCCTGCTGCGCGTGTCTCGAACTCGATCGGATCGACCAGTTCATCCTTCGCCGAAGAGATCACGGAGAGAAACATTCTCTCTTTGTATAATTTTGTATCAATCTCCAGACGCTTGCAGATGTCCTTCATCAAAGTCTTCTGGTCGTCCGCGTCATAGATGGTAAAATTCGTACTGTATCCCAGTCGATCAATATATCTTCTTAAGATACGCACGCAGGTCGAGTGGAATGTGGACACCCAGATGCTCTCCGATCCGTATCCCACCATCGCATCAATTCGATCACGCATCTCGCCTGCTGCCTTATTGGTAAATGTAATTGCCATAATATTATATGGATTAACGCCCATCTCATCGATGAGATAGGCAGTTCTGTGCGTCAATACACGCGTCTTTCCGGAACCTGCTCCCGCGAGGATCAGTAACGGTCCTTCTGTTGTCTGTACAGCTTCTCTCTGCTGCTCGTTCAGTGAATCCAGTAAATTCATCGGTTGCTCCATTTCTTTGATTTTGAATTGATTATATCATGTCACCATGCGTTAGCATGATGACCTACGCCAGCATCAGCTGGCTTCATTATACCATAACGTCACCCGATAGAGAACATACATTCTGTTTTTTATCTAAAAAATTTCATTTAAAAATACCTTGTCATCTAGTTTTTAATACTATATAATGTCATATGAGGTGAGTTTGATGGAAAACGATGTAAAAGAATTCCTTAAAGCATTACAGAAAAAACTGAAGACTATCGACTATATTAAAACAGAAGACATTCCGAATATCGGTTTATATATGGATCAGGTCACAACCTTTATGGACGAGCAGTTAGAAGCCTGCAAGCGCCACGATGATGATAAGATTCTGACCAAGACAATGATCAACAATTATGCGAAGAACAATCTTCTTCCGGCACCGGAGAAGAAGAAGTATTCCAAGGAGCATGTGCTGACGCTGCTTTTTATCTATTATTTTAAGAACATCTTAAGTATCAGCGATATTCAGGCACTCTTAAATCCTCTGACCGATCATTATTTCGGCAACAAAGAGGGCTTCAATATGGAAGATATCTATAATGAAGTGTTTGATCTGGAGACGGAAGAATCCGGTAAATTATTAAAGGATCTGGGTAAGAAATATGCGATCGCGCAACAGACATTCGCAGATTTTCCTGAAGAGGATCAGCAATTCTTACAGAATTTCAGTTTCATCTGCCTGTTAAGCTACGATGTGTATATCAAGAAAATGATCATCGAGAGTGTGATCGATCAGCTGCCACACGAGAACGCTCATTCGAGCAAAAAAGAAACCGGTAAATCCAGCAAGAAGGATACTGATAAGACAAGTGAAAAGTAAAGTAAAAAAGGATTTTCCGCAACAACGGAAAATCCTTTTCTTTCTTCATTCGATCTAATTTCCGGAAGACTCCTCTTCCTCCAGACGGTTGAATACCATATCATATCCATCATTTCCATAATTTAAGGATCGATTGACACGACTGATCGTTGCAGTAGAAGCACCTGTCTTCTCCGCGATATCCAGATACGTTCTCTGGTCGCGAAGCATCTTAGCCACCTCGAATCGCTGCGACAACGACAATAATTCATTCACAGTACATACATCTTCGAAGAATGTGTAGCATTCCTCTCTATCTTTTAAACATAATATGGCATCAAACAAGTGATCAACAGCTTCTGTTCTAAGTTTCTTGCTCATTGCTCTCCCTCTTTCATTGTTTTATGTAATTTTTATTACTACGTAATTTTAACATATTAAAGTTTTAAAGTAAATATCTTCTTGGATTTAAATTTGCAATAAATCTACCTTATGATATAATGAAGCCAGCTGATGCTGGCGTAGGTCATCATGCTTGCGCATGGTGACATAATATAATAAATTAAATATTCTGAAATTGGAGAATTTATCATGAAAAAAGTCGGTTATTTTTTCTCTGCCTTCTTACCGCTCATTCTGGCAGTGATCATACAATTTGCAGCCTCTCTGTTTCTCATGGGATGCACGGTTATGGCATTTATGATCCGTAACCCAAAGGAATCCTCCCCGATTGAGACACTCTACGATCTGATGTTGAACGCAGATTTCAGCACGATCATCATGATCATATACGCGATCATCTGTATCGCAGTCTTTGGCATGTGGTATTACCATTCGCTCGGCGGTGTATATCTGCCGAATGTCAAGCGTACCTTCAGCATCCGGCAACTCACCGGTGTCGTTCTGCTTGTTCCGGGTATGCAGTTCTTCAGCAGCTATCTGATTGGCGTCGTATCGATGGCTTTCCCGCAATGGCTCGACCAGTATGAGGAGCTTTTGAAGACAGCCGGACTCGATTCCTCGATCACACTTCCGATGCTGCTTTATTCCGTACTGCTTGCCCCGGTCTGCGAGGAACTCATCTTCCGCGGCACAACGATGCATCTTGCGCGCAAAGCCGTACCATTCTGGCTTGCAAACGTGATGCAGGCATTCCTGTTCGGTCTGTTCCATATGAACTGGATTCAGGGAATCTACGCTTTTGCACTCGGCCTTGTGCTCGGATATGTCTGTGAAAAAGGCGGAAGTATCTACTATTCGATCTTCCTTCATTTTCTCTTCAACTTCTGGGGAACGGTCATTTCAAACGCACTTGCCGGTATGGAAAGCACCGTACTTCTCAGTGTAATCATGCTCGTCGTAACGATCGTTTCGCTGACATTAGGCTTTTTCCTTTTTGTGAGCGGAACACGCATCAAAAAAGAAAGAAACGATGCAGACGATGCTGCAGCCGCTCTCTCTTAAATAAAACGCAATCTCTACTTCTTGTTATCACGGTTACTCCGGATAACAAGAAGTATTTTATATTCATATAACGCTGCGATCAGTACGATTGCGAAAATCACCACAAGACTGTACGCATCCTTCAGTTCGATTCCGATCACATCTCCCACACAAGGCACCATCAATCCAACCACGAAGACAAACTTGATCAGACGAAGCATGCGAAGTGTGTATTTTCGCACCTTTCCCACACATACTTCTGTTTTCAGACGATTCACCTGTTCCGGATGATTGCTCAGTATCGTAAGTCCTGCATAGACCAGAAGCAGTCCGACAATATTACAGATAAATTTGTAAGGCGGCACATGGTTGGACAAACCGTAATAAATCTGCAACCCTATGTAAATCAATCCGACGATAATCTCAATTGCCTCCGCAATGATCGCCGGGACCGTTAAATCTTCTTTTCGCATAATCGATCCTCATTTCCTTTGTTTCTCAATAGTATAACACAACTTTTCGTCCAATGCTTATTGAATTTCAACCTCCTTGTGCTATAATAAAATGCGGATTAGAAATCTACTTATTTTAGATCGAACTATAAAGGAGACCTCATGGAACATCTGATTTTACCAAAAGATTACAAATCTGAGCTGAATCTTCATGATACCCAGCTTGCGATTAAGACGGTTAAAGACTTTTTTCAGGCTTTACTTGCACAGAGATTACATCTGACGCGTGTATCTGCTCCACTTTTTGTTGATCCAGAGACTGGACTTAACGATAACTTAAACGGTTATGAGCGACCGGTTACTTTCGGCATCAAGGAACAGAACGAGAAGAATGCAGAAGTTGTACACTCTCTTGCCAAGTGGAAGCGTTACGCATTAAAGAAATACGGCTTTGCACTCGGCGAAGGTATCTACACCGATATGAACGCCATCCGCAGAGATGAAAGTACCGACAATATCCACTCAATCTTCGTTGATCAGTGGGATTGGGAGAAGATCATCTCCAAGGAAGACCGCAATCTCGACTTCTTAAAGGAAACGGTTCGCACTGTATACAAATGCCTCCGCAAGACAGAACAGTATATGGCGATCCAGTATGATTACATTGACCTGACACTCCCGAAGGATATCTTCTTCATCACTTCGCAGGAGCTTGAGGATATGTTCCCGGACAACACTCCGAAGGAGCGCGAGTATTATATTACAAAGGCCAAAGGTGCTGTCTGCATCATGCAGATCGGTGATGAACTCGCATCCGGCGAACCACATGACGGACGTGCACCGGACTACGATGACTGGGCACTGAATGCAGATATTCTTGTATATTATCCGGTACTTGATATTGCCTTAGAGTTATCTTCCATGGGAATCCGTGTTGATAAGAAAGCACTCCTCTCCCAGCTTGATAAAGCAGGCTGTCCGGAGCGCAAGGATCTTCCTTTCCAGAAGGCAATCATTGACGGAGATCTTCCATACACCATCGGTGGTGGAATCGGTCAGTCAAGAATCTGTATGTTCTTCCTTCGCAAGGCACACATCGGAGAAGTACAGAGTTCTCTGTGGCCGGAAGAAGCAATCAAGGAATGTGAAGATCACGGAATTCAGTTACTGTAATTACAGATACATATTTAAGCACAAAAAGACAATCGGTAATCCGATTGTCTTTTTTTATCATGCCAACTACTTAATTTAATATAATTTACGATTTCTCCGTCAAATAAATCATAAGTGACGCCTGCAAGCAGTCACACTTATGATTTGCTTGACGGAATTATTTTATCAACCTCATCCTTCCAGATCGTATAGCAGGCATCACTCGGCATACGAAGATCTCCTCGCGGCGATACCGCAACCGATCCGACCTTCGGACCGTCCGGGAGACAGGATCTCTTGAACTGCTGCGCAAAGAATCTCCGGTAGAATGTCTTCAGCCACTTTAAGATAAATGCATCCTCATACGTATCCCGGAAAGCAATCTGCGCCAGACGATAGATCTTCGCCGGAGCAAAACCAAAACGGAGCATATAATACAGGAAGAAATCATGCAGCTCGTACGGGCCTACCAGATCCTCCGTCTTCTGCGAGATCTTGCCATCCTCCGGTGGAAGAAGTTCCGGTGATACCGGTGTATCGAGTACATCCAAAAGTGTCTTCGCCAGCAGATCATCTCCGCATGTATCTGCATAATACCGCACGAGATGACGGACCAGAGTCTTTGGCACGGAAGCATTGACCGCATACATGGACATATGATCACCATTGTAGGTTGCCCAGCCAAGCGCCAGTTCCGAGAGATCGCCGGTTCCGATCACCAACGCATTCTTCTTATTTGCAATGTCCATAAGAATCTGCGTACGCTCACGCGCCTGCGAATTCTCATACGTCACATCATGCACGGAATCGTCCTGTCCGATATCCGCGAAATGTACATTGACTGCATTCTTGATATCCACTTCCACAAACTCCGCGCCAAGACAACGGATCAGATTGACCGCATTATCATATGTGCGATCCGTTGTACCGAATCCCGGCATCGTTACCGCAGTAATTCCCTTGCGATCCTTTCCAAGCAGATCAAACGCACGAACCGTGACAAGCAGCGCAAGCGTGGAATCCAGTCCACCCGAGATTCCAACCACGGCTCCTGCACCGGTATGTTCCAGACGTTTCTTAAGTCCCATCGCCTGAATCATCAGAATCTCATCACAACGCTTATCCCTCTCATCCTTATTTCCCGGTACAAAAGGCGCCGGATCAATATAGCGGGTCAGTTTCGTCTCCTCAGGCTCCAGTTCAAAGGAAGTCTCCGCATAGCCATCCTGCGTCGCAAACGTCGTCATCCTGCGTCTCTCCGCGATCAGTTTCTCCACATCGATCTCCGTGTAGATCACGCCATATCCGAAACGCTTCGACTCTGCCAGAAGACGTCCGTTCTCCGCAATCAGATTGTGTCCGGAGAAGACCAGATCCTGGGTTGATTCCCCTTCCCCTGCCGATGCGTAAATATAAGCGCTGACCAGTCTAGCGGACTGTCCGCATACCAACTCCTTGCGGTATGCCGATTTGCCAGTAATCTCATTGGAAGCCGACAGATTTACGATCACATCCGCTCCTGCAAGCGCATGTGCGATACTCGGTGGATTCGGCGTCCACAGATCCTCACACAACTCTACGCCAATCTTAAGTTTATTCATCTGCTCGCACACAAAAAGCTGCTCACGGTCTACTAAAACCTCACTGC
>OGKS01000578.1_pt1 | contig 20045 bp, 14 predicted proteins | sample 1572491 | NCBI WGS metagenome assembly OGKS01 (sample SAMEA2582153, study PRJEB24529) | metagenome | biome: Human gut stool | place: China | collected 2011
TAGTCACCTTTGGTGGTGGCTATGCCATGATTCCTATTATAGAATCCGAAGTCGTCGACAAGCATCATTGGATGACGAAGGAGGAATTTCTGGATGCCATCGCTACTACCCAGGTTTGTCCGGGGGCCTTGGCCATCAACATGAGTTCCCTGCTCGGATATAAGTTGGCAAAGACACCGGGAGCCATCGTCTGCACCCTCGGCGCTTCGTTGCCATCCTTCCTTATTATCCTGGCGATAGCCATGTTTTTCCATCAGTTTGAAGACAACAAGGTGATTGCTGCCATGTTTGCGGGCATCCGTCCTGCCGTCGTGGCATTGATAGCCGTACCTACATTCTCGCTTGCCAAGAGTGCCGGAATTTCGCTTGTCAACTGCTGGATTCCTATCCTGTCAGCCCTCCTGATATGGCTTCTGGGCGTCAACCCAATCTGGATTATTATCGCTGCTGCCGTAGGTGGATACATCTATGGACAGTTTATCCAGCCAACGGAATGACATTGAACTTTGAACATTGAACTTTGAACTTTATGATTAGCATATAATACAATATACATTATTATAAATAAACATATTGTTCTTAATACATTATTATATATGATATTTCTTCAGCTTTTCATCGTATTCCTTCAGATAGGCATCTTCGGATTCGGAGGTGGCTATTCCATGATATCCCTGATTCAGGGACAGGTTGTTACGCAGTATCATTGGATGACGATGCAAGAGTTTACCGATGTGGTTGCCATCTCTCAGATGACACCGGGACCTATCGGTATCAACACCGCTACCTATTGTGGCTATACAGCTGTCCATAATGCCGGCATGAGTGGCATGATGGCTGTACTCGGAAGTGCCATGGCGACCTTTGCGCTGGTTCTCCCATCCTTGGTTTTGATGATTCTTATCAGCAAGATGCTGTACAAGTATATGAACACCTCAGCCGTCCAGAGCATCTTCATCGGTCTTCGCCCAGCCATCGTCGGTCTGGTGGGAGCCGCAGCCCTGCTCCTGATGAACGGAGAGAACTTTTCTACTCCCGAAAATCCATGGAGATTCTATATCTCCATCGCCCTCTTCTTTGCCACCTTTATCGGCGTGAAGGTGATGAAGATTAATCCTATCCGCATGATTCTCTATTCTGCGTTTGCCGGATTGCTTCTTCTCTATTAAGACTTTTTTCACCCCAAACTACCCCATTTTTATGAGAAAGGTATATTTATCCATAGCCCTTGGCTTCTGCTGCCAAGGCATTCTGGCACAACAGAGCTCCTACCGCTGGAAGGTGGAGGCAGAAGCTGGTGTCAGTTGCAGTGTGCTTGATACGGATGTGTCGGGCTTGTCGGAGACTTATTATAAGGTGCGACCGGGTTTCACGGCTGCCATCGGTGCCGAATACAATATCGTAGATCAGCTGGCGGTAGGAGCAGGCATCCGCTTCGTTCAGCGCGACTACCTGTACCAGAACCTCGGCGGCGACTCCTGGAACACCCGATACAACAACAACTTCATCAGCATCCCGCTCCATGTGGGCTACTATCTCCTCCATAATCCTTACCACGAGAAGGGATTGTGGATCAAGCCGCAGGTGGGCATCTATTACGAATACTTCACCTCCATGCATACCAAGGGTATGTATCCGATGAACATCATGGAGGGCTACAAGGGCGATGGCACCTACATCCGCTATAACACCACCTACGATTTCAAGAAGAATGAGAACCATCTCCGCCGCAGTCTCTTTGGCGGAGAAGCTGGCATCAAGATAGGTTATTCCTTCGGCAAGATAGATGCCAGCGTGGGCTATCAGTTCCAATACGGCTTCTCGCATATCTACCAGGATAAGGCCCGTACCAGCAAGACTGCCCGCCGCAACTCCAGCGTCATCACCGCAGGCATTGCCTACAAACTGTTCTAGCCCCATACGCCCTGAACCAACGGTCACCGGCCGAAGGGAAAGGTAAAGGGCAGAAGCTCCTAGCCCAGGGCAACACCCTGGGTATAAATAGCAGACAGCAATACGCCCTGAAAGGGCAAAAGCTCCTAGCCCAGGGCAACACCCTGGGTATAATAGCAGACAGCAATACGCCCTGTAAGGGCAAAAGCTTTTAAAACATATAATTTATGAGAACCCCTATATATATAAAAGGTGGAATGCGATGCCTCTTCGCCTTCCTCCTGGCGACAACCACCACGGGGATGTCGCTTACCAGTTGTGTGGCAGACAATGATGCCAACGAGAAATCGATTTCCGATTATTCCGATACCGATGTCAAGTCGTATGGCGACCTGTTCCAGGTTTTCTGGAGCGTGATGAACCAGCGCTACTGCACCCTCAATGAGCAGTCTGCCGTATCTTCGCAGACCTGGGACCAGGTGTACAAGGAATACAAACCCAAGTTTGATGCCCTGAAGACCTTCCAGCATACCCCAGCTTTTACCCAGCAGGAGATTCAGGAAGACAACGCCAAGGCGAAGCAGTATTTCCAGGAAATCATCGACAAGATCATCGACCAGCATTTCTATGTCAAGATTACCCTGCCCGTCTCCCACTCTTCTATGGAAACGGTGAGATTCAACAGCACGCTCCGCAACAAGACCGAGTATTTCCCACTGAATGCTCACTGGAACCATACCCGCGACCAGCTCAACCTGGATGGCACAGCCTTCGGCGAGATTACCTCGGATGGTTTCTGCATCATGGGCGGTTACCTGAAGGAGCAGCCGGGCACCTATTATCTCGGCTTCAACAAGTTTGCCCTCTACGAAAACTGTTTCCACGAGTATCAGAAGTCCTATCTCCCTGACAATGCCGCCAGCACCTATCATCTGGATGCTTCCACGATATCAGCCAAGGCGAAAGCACTGATTACAGATGCAGGAAAGCGAGAGAAGGCTGAGCAGCAGGCAGCGCAGTTGCTTGCCGATATGGATAGCTATCTGGCTTCGGATGATGCAGCCAAAGCCTGCGAGAAGATGACTGCTTACAGCAACCAGGGAGATTATTCCGGTCTCTATGCTCTCGCCAGCGAGGCTTACGAGAAGTCGCCGAATCTCCTCAAGCTGTTGCCTGTTACTGCTGATGCAAGCGGCATGGGCGAGCAGATCCGACAGAAGCTGCAGGGCGATGCCCGTTACCAGCAGATGCTTTCAGCCTCCGGTTTTGCCAGCTGGTATTGTCAGGCACTTGCCGATTACCTCTGGCACGAGCGTGAACTCTACGCTTACTGGAGCGACCTGAAGTTTACCTACAATCATCTCTGCGTAGAAGGTTACCGCCGTCTGTTCCTGGAGCCGCTGGCTAAGGGCGAGATCAAGAAACTGATTCTCGACTTCCGTGGCAATGGTGGTGGCAGCGTGATAGATACCCGTCTGCTTACCGACTATCTCATCACCCAGACAGCCGTCTATGCCTACGTGCGCAAGAAAGAGGACAACAATCCATACAGCTATACCCCTTGGATTCCGCAGAAGATTACGGTAACGTCGAAGAGTCTGGGCAGAAACATCCCTACCGCCATCCTGCTCGACAACTACAGTGCGAGCATGTCGGAGGTGACAACCCTCATTCTGAAGAGTCAGGGCGACCACGTGAAGACGATAGGCAGAAACAGTTACGGAGCGCAGGCGATGCTCACTTCCGACAACGAAGCCAGCAATGGCGGATGGATAGGAAATGTAACCAGCTACCTCTACTTCTACATGCCGTTCTCGCTTACCAAGGATGCACAGGGTAACCTGCTGGAAAGTGTGGGAATCACCCCCGATTATCTGCTCGACGAGATGACCGGAGAGGAAAAGGAGAAGCTCTACCAGAACAATCCATCCGCTGTGGATAGAGGTCTGAAGAAGGCGATGGTAGTTCTGAAATAAGCGAGGGTGTGCAATTTACACCCTCGCTTTTATTTTCTATATATCAGCCACTTATACCATATTCACGAATTTTGTGTTCCCACACAACTTGCACGGCAATGCAAACGTTTGCATTTCATTTTCCTTGATTTCCATCAATTTTTTGAAGCATCTTTGAGAAAATCATTCTATCTTTGCAACCGAAAAGGAAACCCGGTGACATTCATCTTGTCACAAGGGTAAGCCTGTGATTATAAGTAAATGACAATAACAAAATAGGACAGCTAACAGTATCCTTAAGAAAGAAAACAACAGAGTAAAAATATGATGATGAAGCAGAGTTTGTTCAAACGAACACCGATGTTGCTGCTGCTGATTCTCTCAACAGTAGTAACCCGAGCGCAAGAGGTAGCACTGAAGACCAACCTGCTTGGTTTGGCAACCACCTCGCTCAATGCTGGTCTAGAAATAGGCACGGGCAGGAAGAGCACTTTTCAGCTTTTCGGTGCCCTGAATCCCTGGAAGTTCTCTGGCGACAAGAAATTGCGCTACTGGAACGTAATGCCAGAATACCGCTGGTACACCTGCCAGAAATTTGGAGGCCACTTCTTCGGCATCCATGCCCTAGGAGGTGAATACAACATCAAAAATGTGGACCTGCCTTTCGGCATCTTGCCAAAGACAGAGAAAGGAAGACATTACGAAGGCTGGTATGTCGGCGGTGGTCTCACCTACGGATACCAATGGCTGCTGTCAGAGCATCTCAATCTCGAAGGATCCATCGGATTAGGATACATCTACAGCCCATACAAGCTTTACGGAAGATGTGACAAATGTCTTGACAAGGACCACCGCAACTATGTAGGTCCAACTAAAGCCGCCCTTTCCCTGATATACGCATTCTAGGAACAATATCACCGAGATAGCGAAAAACAAAATCAAACCCTCTTTTACAAGATGAAGAATATGAAGAAAATGAAGCTTTATGCGGTCATTTCGCCCCTTTGCATTCTGTTTGCACAGAGCGCATTGACTGTCCAAGCCCAGAAGATAGATGATTCGCAGCTACGGTTGGCTGGAGGCAAGATTCTGATAGACAGCGTCTTGACACAGAAGAAGAGCGACAGTCTGAAGGTTGCTTTCCGACTCCATCTCGATAGTCTGCAGCTCAAATCAGAGCAACAGCTGGTTTTCACTCCGCTTATTGCCGGAGAAGATACCATCGCCCTGAATCCCATCATCATCAATGGCAAAAACCAGAACATCAGATACCTGCGCAAAAGCAGCAAACTGAAAAACAGCCAGGCAGTGGTAGTGAGACGCAGGAATGATACCGAGCAGCAGGTGCTCTTCTCACAGACCCTTCCCTACAAGAAGTGGATGAAGGCTTTCAACCTCTCCATGACGGAAGACCTCTGCGGATGCGGCAACCTGATGGATCAGGATACCACCCAGATGGCGGTCATCAACCCAATACCCAAGATTGGTCGCGACCATTACGTGAAGCCAAAGGCTGAAGCCATCAAGGTGAGAGCCGAAAAGGGTGAAGCTTACCTGAGCTTCAAGCTCAACAAGAGCGACATCCTTGCCGACTTCCGTGAGAATGCAACTGAGCTGAGAAAGATTACATCCACCATCGACCTCGTGAAGAACGACAAGGATGTGAGCATCACCAATATCGATATTCATGGCTATGCGTCGCCGGATGGTCCTTACGACAACAATGTGCGACTCGCCAACAATCGTGCGGCTGCCCTGCGCAATTATGTATGCAATCTCTACACTATCGATAAAAAGCTCTTCACCTATCACGCCACCCCAGAAGACTGGGAAGGATTCAAGAAGAAGGTGGAAGCAAGCAGCTTAGCCGATAAGTCAGCCATCCTTGCCGTTGCCAACTCATCATTGGCACCCGATGCAAAGGACCAGAAAATCAAGAAGCTTTATCCGGCTAGCTATCGCTACATCATGAGTGAGATTTATCCTCGTTTGCGCCACAGCGACTATACGGTAACCTATACCGTTCGTCCTTTCGACATTGAGGAGGCAAAGGTAATCCTGAAGACCAAGCCTCAGCAGTTGTCATTACAGGAGATGTATCTGGTGGCACAGACCTATGAGCCAGGTTCTCCAGAGTTCAACGAGGTATTTGATATTGCCGTCCGTCTCTTCCCTGATGATGAGACAGCCAATCTCAATGCCGCCTGCACAGATTTGCAGAAGGGCGACCTCGTAACTGCCGAAAAGCATCTTGCCAAGGCAGGAAACTCGAAGGAAGCTGAACGCATCAGAAAGATCTACGAGGAAATGAAGGCGGAACAATAAAAGATATAACTAACAATAAAATCACATAGATTATGAGAATTAAACATTTCTTTGGATTGGCAGTTTTGGCTGCTATGACAGCAAGTTGCTCTAGCAACAACGAGTTAGTAAATGGTGGTAATGGTTCAGGTGAGAATGAATCAGGTACAAGCTATGCATCTATCACTATCGACTTGCCTACAACAAGTGGTACACGTGCCGCAAACGACAAGTTTGATGGCGGTACAGCTTCTGAGTATACTGTAAACGATGCTACACTCCTTATTTTCAAGAAGGCTGGAACATCTGAAAACGAATTTGAGTACGTTGAGACAGCATCACTCGGAAATTTGGAGCCTTGGAAGAAGGACAATACAGATGATAATGGTATCACTACTGAAGCCACTATCACAGCAAAGCTCGAGAAGGCTACGGTTGGTACGAATGGCGATTACTATGCATTGGTTATCCTTAACAATAAAGATAAGAACGATGATGAAAAGGTTACCCTTCCTACAGGTACCACTACCTATGGAGCTTGGAATGTTGCAGCAAGTGCAACTGCGGCAAAACTTGTAGATAATACTAAAGGTTTCTATATGGCTAATGCTCCAGAATTCAAAGCTGCTGATCAAGAGCCAACAACCCTCGTTCCAATAAAGGGTATCTATAGAACTAAGGAAGAGGCTCATAGTCAACCAGGTACAACTGTTCATGTAGAGCGTGGCTTGGCTAAAGTTACTGTAGGTAAAGGTACTGGAAAGGATTACTTTACAGGTGCCAAGGCTTCAGGATCTAAATATAGTAACGATGACGTAAAAATCACAAACTGGGCATTGGATGTTACCAACAAGAGTTCATTCCCAGTACACGTTACAGCAGGTTTGAAAGATGGCGTAACATCAGCGGGAATTCCTGCTTATGCAAATATTTGGGAGAATGCAGTAGCTACTCCTGGTACAATTGCTGCTACATCTCGCTTCGTTAGTCAACTTTCTGCTACAGGTGCTTTCAAGCGTGTATATTGGGGAATCGACCCTAACTACAGCATGGGCTTATCAGACGTTGCCAAATGCAAAGAACAATTCACAATAGCAAAAGCCGATGGTACGGATGCTAATTGGACGGAATCATCTAAGCCATTGTATTGCCTGGAGAACACCTTCGACATCAAAAATATGCTTCAAGGTCAGACCACTCGTGTTCTTCTAAAGGCAACTTATACTCCAAATGCTTTGGCATCAGAGACAGAGACAGATAAGACCTTCTTTATGATTGGTAACAGTTCTGACATTTGGACAACGACAACTCTTAAAGCTCAAATTGCCAGTAAAGCAAAAGATGCTCTGAGTCTTACTACCGCCCCTACTGTAGTACTTAAGGGCGATTTATTGACTGCCGGTACACATGTATTGACTGTATCAAATGTATCGATTAAGGAAGGAGAAGGAGAAACAGCAACAGAAAAGGTTGATGCTGATTTAGTAGCCAAGCTCAACACCAAACTCGGTCTTGACGAGACTAATGGTGTAGGTATCAAGACCTACAAGAATGGTGAAAGCTATTATATAGCACGCATCAAGCACTTCGGTGACGACTTGACGCCTTGGAATGCTGGTAATGATACATATGGTGAAAATAATCTGAATTGGCTCGGCCGTTACGGTGTGCTCCGCAACAACTGGTACGACCTCACAATCGAGAAAATTAGCGGTCCTGGTTATCCAGACGTTCCAGAAGTTAAGCCTGAAACCCCAGACGATGAAGATACCAAGTACATCAACGTCAGCGTTAAGATCCTCGACTGGGCTAAGCGTTCACAGAGCTGGGATTTGTAATCAAGTAAAAACAACGAAAGGCGGAGCTTAGGCTCCCGCCTTCGTTCAACCATACGAGTTGTGTTTTCTGCTTCACCATAGTGGAAGCTAGAAACACAACCTGATATTCTGAAACATTATATTGATAATAACCAAAAAGCATCATGGCAAACAATAAGTTACATAGTTGGATCAAGAATATACGCATGGAATGGGGATTCGACAGCTTGGCAGCTATCAGCCGTACCGCTGCTTTCGGAACCATCGTCGCTCTCGGCAGCATGCTCAGCAGCTGCCACGACTTGATGCACGACGACCTCCCTCCTTGCGATATGGGAGTTGACTTGCAGTTCAAGTACGACTACAACGTCCAGCGCGCTGATATGTTCAACGATCATGTAGGCGGTGTCTGCGTGTTCGTCTTCGATGAGCAGGGCAACCTAGTGGCTCGCCAGGATGCAGCCAACGAGGGAAAATCCCAACCCCTCAAAGACCCTAACTATGCCATGCGCATAGACTTGCAACCTGGCAAATACCGTTTCGCCACCTTCGCTTTCCAGAAGAAATACGAAGAGGCACTGTCACAGGCTGGTGCCAAATTCCACATCGAAGCTCCAGCAGCAGGAGAAAGCATCGAAAAACTCCGTACCCGACTCGACAGAAATGCCGGAAAGGTAGAAAACCAGGCACTTCCGCTCGATACCCTCTGGCAGGGATTGAGCAACGAAACAGTAGAGGTGAAGGATCTTCAGGTTACCCACCATACCATCAGTCTCATCAGAGACACCAAGCAGCTCACCATCAGTCTGCATCAGCTGGACGAACCAGCCGACATCAATGCCGATGACTTCAGTTATCAGATAACTGATGCCAACGGCTACATCAATTACGACAATTCTCTCCTCCCAGACGAGGAGTTGACATACACCCCATACAAGACCTGGACCACCGAGTTCACCACTCCGGAGGGTACCGTACAGGAGCGTACCGCTCACGCCGCCCTGATGTTCTCCCGCCTCGTGTTGCATCCCGTAACCGAGAACGACAAGAATGCGATACTGAGCATCTGGAACAAGAAGACGGGCGAGGAGGTGGTCCGCATCAACCTAGCCGATTTTCTGGCACAGGGCCGTGGAGCATTCGAAGCATTGAACTATTCGGCACAGGAGTTTCTGGACAGAGAATACGACTACAAGCTGGACTTTTTCCTGAAAGGCGACAAGTGGCAATACGTTAAGTTGGGCATCTCCATCCTCGATTGGAGCAAGCGCATACAGCGAGCCGACTTATAATCAGATTCCACTTTGTCGACATTAAACTATTGATATTAGTAAAGTAAAAGACAAAGTTATCATGAGAAGATTTCATATCTATATAGGTTTCATAGTTTGGTTGTTGACTAGTTTATTTGCAGTTAGTTGTACCGACGAGTTGGAGGGTAACGGATATACCCCCAACTCGTCAAGCAACTTGCAAGTCCTCGTGCCATTGGTACACAGCAACGGCACTCGTGCAGGAGAATCAGACCCGGCAGAAAACTTAACTTATAATGCCACAGAAGAAGAGTGCCGCATCAACAGCCTCCGACTTTTCGCTTTCCCTATAGACGGCAAAGGCACATTGCTCAATGAGTATCTCGGTGCTCCCGGTACCTCGTTCTATGAGCCTGGCAATTTTGAAGGAGGTGTGGATGTAGCCACATATACGCTGCGAATCGACCCCGGCACTTACCGCATCTATGTTGTGGCCAACATGGAGGATGTATTGAAGGCTCAGGAGACCATCGACACAGAGGACAAACTCAAAAAGGTAGTACTGAATTACCTCCCCGAAGGTAAGCCCGGCATGCCTGCCTGTGGCAATATCCCTATGATTTATGAACCCTTAAAGGATACCAACATCACTGGTGATAGCAAGACCACCGACATTGTTGCCAACTTGAAGTTCACCTGTGTCAAGGTAAAACTCAACCTGCTCTTCGACCCTGCTGACTCTGAGATGCAGGAGGCTCTGAAGACCAACGGTCTGAAGATAAATGATATTACAGCAAATAATCTCTCTCAATCTACCAGCTTGGTATGGGGAGGAAAGTTCTACGCTTCTGACAAAGAGGACGTAAGCGGAATTATCGGTCCCAAAATAATGTATAAGCAATCTTCTGAAGCCAGCGCCGCAGGATCATTCTTCTCTAATTGGACACGCGACGACACCAACAAGAACAAGAGCAATGCGGATGTAATCACTGCTGTGGGTACTGCCGCAGCGACTCCCTCAAACATAAAGGACAAATGGCTCTTCCAGGGTACATACTATCTGCCTGAGCGCTATATCAAAACCAACGACCAGCAGTCGTTCCTCACACTGAGCAGCATGATTGGCGCCAATGACAACAGCTACAACATCCCATTGGGCCACACCGACAATCCAGAGGCAGGGTCATGCCGCACATTCCCTCGTGGCACCTATTATGAGATTATCGGCAAGATCAAGAGTCTGGGAAACATGACTCTCAACTGTAATGTGAGCGTAAAGGACTGGACTCCTGTAACGATAGATGCAGACTTCAGCCATACCACACTGTGGGTAAACAAGACAAACGCTCAAATAACCTCCATAGAGGAAGACTCTATTTCCTACAAGTCAAATTGGGTGAATGTGGAGTTTGGTTGCGATGCGATTGTTGATGGTAAGCCCCTCGTCGTTGTAGATAAAAGAGATGAGGTCAATCATATTATCACCTTTAGGATTAATCCCGAGATTCCCATGAGTGCTTATGGAAATGGGGAAGGTCAATTTCATCCGAAAGGAACGACCAAGATATGGCTGAAGGCTAACAACCTGAAGAAGTATCTGGATGTAGACTACAATGTAGAACCTCTGTTTGAGGTTGATCCATTGGAGGTAATCATCTATTATGAGGCAAAAGCAGAAACCAACACAAAGGTATTCACTTGGGTTACAAACTTGGGAGGTATCGTGCTTCCGGACAATCTGACTTCCATCATTGGTAGCTCAACTATCAAAATATCGAAGCCATCCGATGAAAACGCTCCCAAGGGAACATTCCAGGTGGAGGCTACAACCGACCCTGGAACAACTACAGTGCATACATTCCGAGTACACTCGAAAGACTTGTATAATAGCAACAATAAGTACAGAGACATTAAGGTGACAGTAAGACCTCCGGTTGACAATTACCGTATCTATTTCCGTGCCATTAATGACAGGTCGTTAAATAAAGACAAGTTTAATACTAACCAATTCCAAGGTATTTTGGAAGAATACTATGGAACTGGTGATAACAATAACAACTGGAACGATTCTTGGAGAGGAGAAGGTTGGGACAATAAGATACAAACAAGTAGACATAATGTATATATTTATTCTCAAAAGGGTGAAACGACAGGAACAGCAATACCTAAAGAAGATGTGTGGTACTTTAATAATAGATATAAAGATCTAAACGGTATGACTGGGGACACGAATAATCCAGGATGGTACTACAAGGACATGGATTTTAATGCTAAAGGATATAGATTGGATAAAGGCGACGGTCAAGAAACTACACCGATCAAGCCTGGCGAGACATTGATGATATTCTACAGCTTCAACAACGATGGTGCGGACCTTCACCGCTGCCCTCAGCACATGGCGCCTGGTATCCCCCTTTTTAACTATGAGGATAGAGAAGGTTGGATACTTTACGACCCGACAACAGACCCCTATTATCGTATTTTCGATGAGAAGCCGATAGTTAAGGATATCAATTATGTTGTCTATACCAAGAAAGAAGTATTAGGCTGGGCGTTTAAGTTCGGTGTCGCAACAGACAATCCGACATCCTCAGGAGATAATAAACAATATGAACATTGGGACAACACTTGGGATGGTCACAGTGCCAAGAGTTTTAAAAGCGTACAAGAAGGAGGCTGGTGGAAGACAACGATAAGGTTAAAAGCGGTTGACGGCTATCATGAGAAGGGTATAGTCCTTCAGTTTGAAAAGGATGCCTATGAAGAGAAATATACCCTTTTCGGAGGTAGAAGTTATGAGAAGTATAACGATACAGGATATTATGACAATGATAGGTGGTATCCTGGTAAACCATCAGATGTATAAACAAGTAAAGTAAGTAAGGAAATGAAAAAGATAATATCTCTTTTAGTGGCACTGCTGACATTGGCAGCATGTAGCGACACTTTGAACGAAGGTTCCAACCCAAGCAACAAGAATGGGGTGGAAGATGGGGGCATCACGCTCACCATCAACCTTCCCGACTTTTCAAAAGAGGAGCTGACAAGGGCTGGCGAGAAGGGATTGACAAGTCTGAACGTCGTGGCTTACGATAATGACAAGAACTTCCTTTCCAACCAAAAAATCACAAGCTGGAAGGTTGTTTCTGATGGTTATAAAGTGAAAGTGCCAGTCACGGACAAGGCTACAATGATTCATCTGGTTGCCAATGACGGTGATTTGTCAGATACTCAATGTCAGAGTGGTTTGGACAAGGCTGCCATTTCGGGAACAATCAACACAGAGAATCCTGTCTGCTGGGGAATGATCAGCGTGTCAAACTTGATGAAGGCAAATCCGGAAATCAGTCTGCTGCGCCAGTTTGCCAAGGTAAACGTCAAGTATGAGAAGACTACATCCAGTGATTTCAATGACGACAAGACGTTTGAGCTGGAGAGTTTCCAGTTGTATGATGCGGCTGACAAGGGAACCATTGCGCCGACAGAATGTAAATACGAGTCGGCAACGCCCAACGTGCCGGCTGATGCAGGCGAAGCTAATAGCGGATGGCAGACAGGCGAAACACCTTTCTATGAGACTGCCGCCGGTCAAGCCTATCTCATCGTGAAGGGTAAATATAATAGTGTGGAGTCTTACTATAAAGTATCCTTCCTTACCGACAACGACATGACAAAACCGATGGCACTGCTGCGCAACCATGCTTATACGGTGACTATCAAGCACGTCAATACCTACGGATGGCCCACAGAAGCAGAGGCTATTAAAGACCCATATCCCGAGAACCGAATGAAGGTGGACGTGAAAGATGATAATCCTTTGGTTAACGATATGATAGCCTGCAAGGACTACCATCTGGGAGTAAGCGACCAAGTAAGCGGCGCATGGGATGATGAGAAAATTATCGCCACAGTCGTTACAACTATCAAAAACGACGAGAAGCCGACTTGCTCTACGTCCGATGGCTGGATAAAAGAAGATGTTACGACGATCGATAAGATTGGCACTGTGCCGGATACTGACGGTTCAAACTCTACTACAGGTACGAAATATAAGATTTCGATTGCGGTAGAAAAAAATGAATACTCTGAGGTACCACGCACAGGAAAGGTAATCGTGAAGTCGGGCGACTTGACCCGCACCATAACCGTGACCCAGAAAGGTAAGGACTTCAAGCGTTTTGCCAGAATCGTAAAGCTTGTGACATCAAGCAATGTGGGCACATCGGAAGAATATGATGACTATTTCAACAAATTCCTGCCAGGTACTAAAGGTATCGGACCGAAGGATATGCAGAACGATATTGTCAGAAACGATGGTCTGCACTTCGGGGTGGGAACCAACAAGTTCAGCTATCTGATTCCAATGAAAAAAGGTGATGTTGTGACTGATGGCGCAAACAGCGAGATGTTTAAGGTAGAGAAAGATGGAGCTAACTGGAAAGTGACGCTGAACAGCGGTGCTGACAACTATGACATCTGGATCGGCGACTTCACCATCACCTATCAGGAGAATGGACACAACATTGATATCACGTATCCTGTTTATCATTGTGGAATCTTCCACAAGATAGATGCCAGCAACCAGCAACCGCCTGTTGATCAATCTCGTGTCAGCGGCCGTTTCTACTACGGTGTAGTGAAGGTGAAAGGAAATAGTAAAACATACGTCATGCTCGACCGCAACCTCGGAGCCTCCAGCGACAGATGCTATGCTCCGGGCACCAAGGCGTTGGAAGCTAACAAGGGTGCTATTGGCGGATACTTCCATATTGCTAAAGCGAAACAGGATCAGGCAAATGCAGGTAGTCTTATCGGCAATCTGCCTCAAGGTTTCACTATTCCCGAGAATAGTGTGTTCCAAGACATCATAGACGGCGGTAATCTGAAAGAGGAGACCCGCTACACCTTGTCGGGCGAGGCGTACAACAGTGTTGAGATAACAACAGACAATTCGGAGCTGCCCGTAATCTATTTGCCAGCCACAGGATATGTGGAGGGTGATGCTTTCAGAAATGTCACCCATGTCAGCCTATGGACCCGCACGCTACTCTCAGGAAATCAGGGTTTCGACACCACCAGTCCTGAGTATGGCTTCTGGTATCGCTATTTAGATGTGTATGGTAAGATTTGCACCATGTCGAATCTCCGCTTCGTCAGCGGTAATGCAGGTAAAAACACCGGGACTTACAGGGCCATGCCAATCCGCCTGGTACATGTCCTGTAATAAACATAAGATGAGTGATAAATACAATAACATCATTTACTTATATATAAATATAGTTTAAAAACAGCAGTTTTACAAAGAAGGGTTGGATTTTCGTGAGAAAGTCCAGCCCTTCTTTTTGTCAGGATACTCCTGACAAGGGGTCAAGACGTCACTGAGAGGTCATCATGATAGTACTGACGGGTGGTAAAGACGCTTCCAGCACTTATTGCCTCACAACGGCATTATATTGCCCTTTACCAGGGCAATATCTTGCCATTGCCAGGCACAAAACGATACGTCGGGAGAGAAAAAATCCCCACTCTCTTTTTTACTCTTCACTCTTCACCAAATCGCCTGAAACCCCGATAAACACAGGGGTTCCGAGAGGTGAAGAGTGGCGCACCACTCTTCACCACTCTTCACCACTCTTCACCTTTTGCCGGTGATCCATTTTATCTTTTCGTTTTGCCAAACAAATCAGAATGAGTACCTGTAGTTAACATCAACAGCGTCAATTCCGTATCATTCTGTTCCCATATCAAAAGCCAATCTGATTCAATATGAGCTTCCCATTCACCTTCATGATTACCATAAAGTATATGTGGTTTGTATTCTGATGGTAACATACCATTTTCTACCAATAAGTTAATCGCTTTCTGTAATTTCTCTATCGGATAGCCACGCTTGCGACAAAGTTTCAACGCTTTGTCGAATCTTTTAGTTGTTCCTAATTTATACATCACTTACCAAGAATAGTATCAAACATTTCATCAACAGAGTTCCATTGTGTAACTCTACCTTTAGCAACATCCTCTTCAGCAAGTTCCAATTCCGTTTTCTTAGGTTTCAAAACCGAAATAGAACTTACTCCATGGAGCATTTGAATGGCACTTTTAAGTTTATTGACCAAAGATGGGTCTGATATTGAAACCACTAACTGTGGTTCTTTTAATCCTATCGCTCTTGATTTCATAATCTTCTCCTTTAAAACGTTTAACATAATTAAGATACAAAAATACATTATTCCCCTCACACCGCCAAACTTCTTGCATTATTTTAACGTTAAAGGTCTTGATTTAACCCAAGTTTGGCACTTTAACCTGCTTTATTCATCATCACAAATTTTTCCGGGTGAAGGGTGGTGAAGAGTGGTGAAGAGTCGAGCGCACTCTTCACCCTATCAAAACAACTCATACACAATGACTTACACCACTTCGGTGAAGAGTGAAGAGTATTTTTGAAACTGGCGGATTATCGCTACAAGTTGCAGCGGATTGCAAATCCGCCGGGACGCCTAACGGAAGAAAGGAAGATTTAAAATAAATATCCGCCCACCAGCTGATTTCCACTTGCACAACAGGTGTTGGGCGAGCGCATATCAGCTGCTATGCAAGCGCACAACAGCTGTTGTGCGGCTGGAGAGATAGGCATTTCCGGCTTATACTATTAGTCCTTCTGGCAACAAGTAAAGGTTACTCCGAAGACTATTTACGTTAAAGCGATGCAGCAACGATAATACTTACAAGGCACAGCGATAGTACTTACAAGGCACAGCGATAGTACAGTTATCTATCGCCTGGCTTATGGGGAGAACTTGTATCTGATAATTTTATGATTTCAATTGATGCAATTGCTCATGGGTTAAGCCTGTCAGTTCCATGATAGAGTCATCATCCATACCCTTTAATAGCATTTTCTTCGCTATATCAAGACTTTTGTGATAACTACCTCTTGCTTCACCTTTGGCAAAACCCTTAGCTTCACCTTCATCAATACCATTCATGTAATAGCTCATTAAGACACCATAGTAATCATCGGCGGCCTTTAAGCTTTCATCATATTTCTCTTGCTCTTCCTGACTCAGACAGCGGGAATCTGCCAGTTCAGCTAGACGCTTGAAAATCTTCTTCTGTGCCGTAAACGGCATTCTCTCTAATGCTTCCATATGCTTTAATACATAAATCCATTTGTCAAAATCACTTTCACATTCTTCAGCCTTCTTGTCAAAGAAAGGAAGAGACAAGTAGATGAAGTGAAGATTGTCGGAAAAGACATCTTGACTTCCTTTTTCATACAAGGCTACATCAGTTCTGAATTTCGACACTGCATTGTCCTTTGGCATGAAATTCATGAGGCAGACGACATAGACGGGCATTAACTGATAGAGAGCAGGTTTCTGCTCGATTGTCTTTTTCCGCTGCCCGACAATAGCCTTGCTGGCATAATAGATGGAGCGATTGACAAAAAACGGCACCCATCTGTTCTGCATCTCGACAATGAAATGATTTCCATCATCGGTTTCACAATAAATATCAAAGATGCAGCCACGCAAATCTTTTGAATCTGCCAGTTGCTCTTTATCCTTGAAGGTGACATCCCTGATATGCATTTCGTCAACCAACAGGTCGTTCAAGAAACTAATCAGCAAATCCTTGCTGAATTCTTGTCCGAAGAGGCGTTTGAATCCCCAATCGGTGAAGGGGTTAATATATTTACCCATGGCAAAATATTGAGATAATTGATATCTGATGGCAAATTTACGATTTTTCTCTGAAAACTCCAAGAAAAAAATGCAAAAATTTGAAAAACCATCGAATTTACCTCTATTGAATAATAAAACTATCAACCACTTATGATTTGCAATCCGTCGTATAAAAAGGTTCAACTTATCAAACCTGGGGATTTGCAATCCCCCCTGTCGGAAACTATTTACATCTTTTTAATTGCCAAAAACTTGCACAATCCAAAAAAATGCCGTATCTTTGCGGATAAAGAAAGGAATAGGAGAAATGATTATGGCAAACAATGAATACAGAAAGCTGCCGGTAGGCATACAATCTTTCAATGTTATCAGAGAGGAAGGATACCTCTATGTTGATAAAACTGACATGATTTGGAAATTGACGAACCAAGGTTTTAAGTATAATTACTTGAGCCGTCCTCGCCGATTCGGAAAATCTGTGCTTGTTGATACGCTCCAGGCTTACTTCGAAGGAAGAAAAGATCTCTTCGAAGGACTGAAAATCATGGAGCTGGAAAAAGATTGGAAACAGTACCCGGTAATTCGACTTGATATGAGCCGAGGGGGAGCAACCGCAGATGAAGTTAAGGCATATCTGGATCAAACGTTTGATGTTTATGAGCAATTATATGGCATCCATATTAAACCAACAGATTCACTGGGAAACCGCTTCGACCTCATCATCAAAACCGCCTATAAGCAAACAGGGCTCAAAGTCGCCATTCTCATCGATGAATACGACTCTCCTCTCCAGCACTCCTGGAAAACTCCCGAGCATGAGGGTTGCACAGACGTATATAGAAGCGTTTTTGCCATTCTGAAGGCTGATGATGCCTACCAGCGTTTCGTCTTCATCACGGGCATTACCAAGTTTACGCAGATTTCTCTCTTCTCGGTTCTCAACAACCTGACCAATATCAGTTTCCTTCCAGAATATGCTGCCATCTGCGGCATCACAGAAGAAGAAATCGGACAGAACTTCAAGCCGGAACTGGAAAGGATGGCAGAAGTGAACGGCTGGACTCTGCAGCAAACCCACGATAATCTGAAGGATTACTACGACGGCTACCATTTCAGTCGCAGAAATATGGTGGACATCTACAATCCTTTCAGTCTCCTCAATGCACTTGATACACAAGACCTGAGCTGTTTCTGGGTTTCATCAGGCGCTACCTCCATGCTGCCGAAGTTTGTGGATAATATGGAGCTTCGCTTACGCAATTTCGAACATTGTCCGATCTTACGCAAGACGCTTGAGAGTTCTGATGTAATCAATGGTGGTGCCGAGCTTTTCCTCTATCAGACGGGCTACCTTACCATCAAGAGCAGCGATGAATTTGGCTACTTCCTCGGTTTCCCTAATCAGGAAGTGAAACAGGCTCTTTACGAGGTGGTTCTCCCCACGCTGACAATGCAATCTGAAAGCGATATCATCAGTCTGCAGAGTAGTCTGTTCCGTCAATTGGGTACTGGTGAAATCGCAGATGCTATGAAAACATTGAAAGCATTGGTTGCCGACGTGCCTTACAGCAACAAGAAGCTTGCCTCAATGGATATGGAAGAGCGCTATAGACTCATCATCAGTACCATTCTGAATGCCATCGGACTGAAAGTAGAAGTAGAGCACATGCTTGCCACAGGAAGAATCGACCTCATAGCCCAGACTTCCCGCTACATCTACGTGATAGAACTGAAGCTGAGAAACAATGGCGGCAAGAAGGCTGCCATCCAGCAGATTCAAGAAAACAGATACCTGGAACCTTTCAAGGCTGACAAGCGAAAGGTGATAGGTCTCGGCATAGAACTGGACGAGGAAGGAAAAGGCATATTGGATTGGGGGATTACTTCATAGATTTTCCGTGCATAATCCGAGGAATAATGACACACCCTCACAGAGGATAAAAAGGTGGATTTTCAGCAGAAAATCCACCTTTTACACTATATTCTCCGTTTTGTCCACCTCTTTTCCGTGTATTTTGTGTACTTTTGCGGCTGTGTATGAATCGCAGCAGGAAGTAACTTCCAAAAGCTGCGGCTTCATGCTACCAGCAAATAACAAGCAACAAAATAAAAACAAGCCTAAAAATAAGCAAATGAATAAGAAAAGACAGTTTTTACTTTCGGCGGCTCTCGCCTCTGTTTTGGCAGCCAATGCCCAAGTAACCATCAACGTAGATGCCTCTAACCCAGGCGTCAAGGTTTCACCTAATTTATATGGTATCTTCTTCGAGGATATCAACCATGCTGCTGACGGCGGACTCTATGCCGAACTCATCAGCAACCGCTCCTTCGAAGATGATGACCAGAACATCCCTACCTGGAAAACTTCCGCCCAGGAAGGTGCAAAAATCCAGACACAACTCATCAACAAGGGTCTGCTCAACAAGGCACAGGGCAAGGCTCTCCAGCTTACCATTGCGGCAAAACCTGCTGCCACAGCCTCTCTCATCAACGAGGGCTTCTGGGGCATCAACGCCGTACAGGGCAGAACCTACAAGCTCTCTTTCTGGGCAAAGGGTAGCTACAAGGGCGGATTGAAGGCTCGCCTCACCAACACCCAGGGCGACAAGGTGTATGCAGAAACTGCACTCAATGCCAAGGTAAGCAAGAAGTGGACTAAATATACAGCAGAACTCACAGCCAATGCCAACGATGCGAAGGCACAGTTTGAACTCGTAGCCGACGGAAAGGGTACCATCGTTCTCGACGTGGTAAGCCTCTTCCCTCCTACTTTCAAGAATCGCGAGAACGGCTTGCGCCCTGACTTGGCTCAGCTTCTCTATAACATCCATCCTAAGTTCGTCCGCTTCCCAGGCGGTTGCTACGTAGAGGGACAGGAGTCTCCTGAGAATGCATTCCACTGGGAGAAGACTATCGGTCCTATCGAGGAGCGTCCGGGTCATAAGAACGTAAACTGGCGCTACCGCACCAGCGACGGTATGGGATTCGATGAATATCTGCAGCTTGCCGAAGATTTGAACGCCAAACCTCTCTATGTTGTAAACGTAGGTTTGTGGCACGGCGGTATGACTCCTGTAGACAGCATCCAGCCTTGGATTGACGAGTGCATGAATGCCCTGGAGTATGCCAATGGTC
>OGKS01000586.1_pt1 | contig 19892 bp, 15 predicted proteins | sample 1572491 | NCBI WGS metagenome assembly OGKS01 (sample SAMEA2582153, study PRJEB24529) | metagenome | biome: Human gut stool | place: China | collected 2011
TAATAGGGCGAATACGACGATACTCTGGTCTGAAATCGTGTCCCCACTCAGAGATGCAGTGGGCTTCGTCTATGGCATAGAAAGAGATCTTGAACGATTGGAAGAAGGGCAGGTTGTCTTCCTTGTTAAGCGACTCGGGGGCCACATACAGCAGCTTTGTGCGCCCGCTCTGCACATCGTTCATAACCTGCTGAATGGCGGCTTTGTTGAGCGATGAGTTGAGATAATGGGCCACGCCCGGTTGGTCGCTGATGCCGTTGATGACAGAGACAGCGAATGACGATTGCCCGCGCGGTTGTGAAAAAACCGGATATTCTGATTTTAGATGACAGTGCTTCTGCACTGGATTTTGCGACAGATGCAAAACTTCGTATGGCAATCCGTGATATGGAGAACAAAGCAACCGTATTTATCGTATCGCAGAGAGCAGCATCCATTATGTATGCAGACAAGATTATTGTGTTAGATGATGGTCAGATTGTTGGAATGGGAACCCATGAGGAACTCTTAAAACAGTGTGAAGTATATCAGGAAATTTATTATTCCCAGTTTAAAAAGACCGAAGATGAGAAGGAGGGAAGATAAATGAAAAAGAGGATCAATAACCATCAGAGATCAACGATCAAAAAAGTGATGAATTATATCAGAAGATACTGGGGGTATCTTGGAATGTCCATTGTCCTTGCGGCAGTGACAGTTGCATTGACTTTATATCTGCCGGTATTGACCGGACGCGCAGTCGATCTGATCATTGAAAAAGGAGTGGTGGATTTTGCAGGAATCCTTGCAATCCTGAAAAGGATGGCAGTTATCATTCTTCTGACTGCAGCTGCACAGTGGATCATGAATGCATGCAACAATAAGATCACTTATCATATTATCCGGGATATCCGGAAGGAAGCATTTGAAAAAATTGAAAGACTCCCATTAAAATATATTGACGGACATTCCTACGGCGAGATCGTCAGCCGTGTCATTGCGGATGTAGACCAGTTTGCGGATGGCCTGCTGATGGGATTTACCCAGTTTTTCACCGGCATTGTAACAATTTTAGGTACATTGATCTTCATGCTTACGATCAGTGTGAAAATTACGGTGGCAGTCGTTGTGATCACACCGGTTTCGCTGCTTGTGGCAAGTTTTATTGCAAAGAAAACTTTTTCCATGTTTAAATTACAGTCCGAGACGAGAGGAGAACAGACCGCATTTATCGAGGAAATGATCGGTAACCAGAAGGTTGTTCAGGCGTTTTCCCATGAGGATGAAGCACTGGAAAAGTTTGATGAGATCAATGGCAGATTACAGAAATGTTCTTTGAGAGCCATTTTCTTTTCCAGTATCACAAATCCTGCAACCCGGTTTGTCAACAGTCTGGTGTATGCAGTCGTTGGCGTGGTAGGAGCATTTACCGCAATTGCAGGAGGTATTTCAGTCGGACAGCTTTCTGCGTTACTCAGTTACGCAAACCAGTATACAAAACCTTTCAATGAGATTTCCGGTGTTGTGACAGAGTTACAGAATGCGCTGGCATGTGCAGCGAGGGTGTTTGAATTGATGGAGGAGCCTTCGGAAGTTCCGGATGCGCCGGATGCAGTGAATTTGGAGGAGGCAGACGGTCATGTGGCGTTAGAGCATGTATCTTTCTCTTATGTGCCGGAACAGAAACTGATCGAGGACTTTAATCTTTTTGTAAAACCGGGACAGAGGGTGGCGATCGTCGGTCCGACCGGATGCGGAAAAACGACACTGATCAATCTTTTGATGCGTTTTTATGATACAAACAGCGGAACGATCCGTGTGAGCGGAGTGCCAGTCAATGATATGACAAGAAAGAGTCTTCGAAATAATTATGGTATGGTATTGCAGGAAACATGGCTGCGCAGTGGAACCATCCGTGATAATATCGTGATGGGAAAACCGGACGCGACCGATGAGGAAGTGATCGCAGCGGCAAAAGCTTCCCATGCACACAGTTTTATCAAGCGTCTGCCGCAGGGTTATGACACCGTGATGGCAGAGGACGGCGGTAATCTTTCCCAGGGACAGAAACAGTTGTTATGTATTACCCGTGTTATGCTTTGCCTGCCGCCAATGCTGATTCTGGATGAGGCAACTTCTTCCATTGATACACGAACCGAGATCAAGATTCAGGAAGCGTTTGCAAAAATGATGAAAGGACGTACCAGTTTTATTGTGGCTCATCGTCTGTCGACCATTCAGGAAGCGGATATTATCCTGGTTATGAAAGATGGTCATATTATTGAGCAGGGACGTCATGAAGAACTGCTGGCTAAAAAGGGATTCTATGCAAATCTTTATGAGAGCCAGTTTGTAAATACATCCTCACAGGCATAAGAATTTTTGAAAAACAAAAGTTATACTAATCCACATAATAAATGGTGCGTGAGCCATCAATGCTCTCCATTGTGGAGGTTGTGATAAAAGCTTTGACTGCTTCTTTATCTCTTGCGAGAAGGCAGTCAAAGATTTTTTTTGCACTGTAGTATAATTCTTTGGTGCCGTATTTTTGTCCGTAGCGAACCCAGAGGCTGCATACAAGATCGCGGAACGAGACAAAAAAGAGTGGGAGCAGAGTGTTGCCACTGATGTAGGCAATCTCGTGGCTGAACTCAAAAATAAGAGAAGCGGTCTTTTCCGGGTCAGTACAGTTTTCCATCTGGTAGACATATTCCTGAAGCCCTAACAGTTCTTTATCTGATGCACGGTCAATCGCAAACTGGGAGGCTTCCACCATAAACATGATTCTTGCTTCCAGTACGGATTTTACTTCACGGTTTTTTAAAACGCCGCCATTGTAATTCATGATGGCAACGAGTGTGTCTAAAGAACCGTCTCTGTGATAGTCTGCTACAAAGGTTCCGATTCTTGGACGAACCACGAGGAAACCTTTCTTTTCCAGTTCCGCGATACCGGAGTTGATGACCGCACGGGACACTTTCATGGATTCCGCCAGTTCGCGTTCCGGTGGCAGTTTGGAGCCAATCTCAAGTTTGCCGGATAATATCATATTTTGCAGTTCATTTACAAAAAGTTCCTTCAGGGAAGGTGCATTCAGTTTTTTAAATTCCATAAAATCTCCTGTTCCTTCATGAATAAGTGCGTGCGAAACTTCCTTAAGGCTGTGCTGAATTATGAAGATTAACAAAATTTTCGAAAACACGCTTTCGCTATGTGTCACTGGTAACGGTACTAAGAAGCCAGTCACGACTTACGTCGCACCTGCCTTCTAAGGACCGACCGTTCCCCAATGTTTTCTCAAGCTTTTGTCAATTTTCATAATTCAATTTACGCTTTTAAGAGTTTCGCAATTGTCTATTATGAATAAGTGTTTGTGAAACTCTCTTAGTAATATTGATTTTTTGTCAAGTATGCTATGTTTTAGGGAATTTCACAATTATTATTGAAGTTTGATATCTGAAATATTAAGTTTGTCTCTGGATAGACCAGATACCACAAAACTATTTTATAAAAGATACAAATAAAAATCAATGATTCGACTTATTAAATTTTTGTAAAATTGACGCTTCATTATCTGGCAGAGACAGAACCGGAAACTTGTATTTTAAGACAGATTCAGATATAATCAAAGGAAGCATGAAAAGAGTGGAGTGAATCATGAAGAAAAAGACCGTGACTTCTGAGACAGAAGAAATTACAATAGACAATAAAAAACAGAAAAGAAAGAAGGAAAAGAAAGCCTACCGGGAGATCCGGTGGGACAGGCTGGATAACACGGCACATCTTTTCCCTGTGATCGCAGGAGAGAATATGAGCAATGTCTACCGTATCAGTGTGACATTGACGGAGCTTGTACAGCCTGATATTTTGCAGCAGGCGTTAAATATTGTCCTTCCGAAGATGGATGGATTTAATTTAAGGCTCCGCATGGGGGTGTTCTGGTATTATTTTGAGGAGAATGGAAAATCTGCGCCGAAAGTACGTGAGGAGAGCAATTTTCCATGCCGCTATATCCAGCAGAATCAAAACCACAGTTATATGTTCCGCGTGACTTATTATAAATACAGAATTAATCTGGAAGTGTTCCACGTGCTGACCGATGGAATGGGCGGCATTAACTTTTTGAAAGAGTTAACTTACCAGTATCTGCGTCTTGCGCACCCGGAACTGAAGGAGAAGGTGGGGGATTCCTTAAACAGTGGTACATCTTTAAACAGAGAGGACAGTTTCTTAAAAAATTATAAGAAGAGTTCTGCAAAAGGCTATCAGACAAAAAAGGCATATCTGTTAAAGGGAGAGCATCTGGGACCGGGAGAATTTGGCGTTATGCATGGGTATATGCAGATTCCGCAGTTGAAAGAGGTATGTCACAGATATGGCTGCAGTATCAATGAATATCTGGTTTCTGTTTATATCTGGAGTGTGTATACGGAGTGTATGAAGGGAATGCCGTCCGCAAGTCCGATCCGCGTGGCGGTTCCGGTAAATCTGCGCCCATACTTTAATTCGATTACAACAAAGAATTTTTTTGTCATGGTGTCGGCAGAATTTCATCCGACAAAGGAAGTCTACACGTTTGCGGAAGTGCTGGCAATCGTGCGTGATAATCTGAGAAGCCAGATCAACAGGGAGCATCTGGAGAAATTGTTTTCCTATAATGTATCCAATGAGAAACTGCTTGCTGCGCGCGCAGTACCGCTTTTCTTAAAAAATATTGCAATGAAGCTTGTGTATACAAAGTCTGCACTCGCCAATACAACGACGATCACAAATATCGGAAATATCGGTGTGGATGAGGAATACCGCCCATATGTGGAGATGTTCCATGCATTTCTTGCAATGTCGAAGGGACAGCATTTGAAGGGAACGATCTGTTCTTATGGAAGTACGCTAGTGTTCTCATTCAGCTTTGATCTGAAAGATGTTTCCGTGCAGCGGGGATTTTTCCGCAAAATCGCAGCAGACGGAATTGAGGTCGAGTTAGATACAAATGGTGTAACTGCCGATTAAGAAGAATGGATCAGGATAGAAAAAACAGGAAAGTAATGGTGTGAGATGAGCAGATGTAAACAATGTAATATAGAAGTGTTGGATGAGACGGAGCGCTGCCCGCTCTGTCACTCCGTATTAGAGCCTACGATAGAGGTGGAAAATATGTATCCCGATGTCAAGATCAAAACAAGACGGATGATGCTTTTGTCGCGGATTTATCTTTTTGTGGCGATCGTGGCAGAGGCGGTTTTAGTTGTAGTGAATCATTACGGTGATTTTGAGACGGCGTGGAGTCTTGTTACCGGTCTGATCTTTTTTTACGGATATCTGGTTGTACGGTTTGCTATCCTTGGGAAAACCGGCTATATTGCCAAAACAATTGTTTTGACTTTAATTGCCATATTGATATTGATCGCAATCGATTTTGTGAATGGTTACCGGGGATGGTCGGTACGGTACGTGTTCCCGGCGGCGATTATTTTAGTTGATGCAGGAATTTTGATTTTGATGTGTGTAAACCGGAGAAACTGGCAGAGTTATATTATGTGGCAGATTTTTATGATTCTCTGTAGTTTTGTTCCGATTATTCTGTATTTGACTGGAATTATTTATGTGCCGTATCTGGCGCTCGCGGCACTTGGAACGTCTGTATTTTTGTTCCTTGGAACGCTGATCATCGGTGACAGAAGAGCCAGGGTGGAACTGAAGAGAAGATTCCATATCAGATAAGGAAACGACAGAAGTTTGAATAAGAGGGTTTATGATCAGAAAATTGACTTTGAAAAAAGAAAGAGAACATGAGACAAACGAAGCAAGCATCGCAGGAAATGTCATGCGTGACCTGATCGCGCATGTGACAAACGATAACCTGATCGGCAGGAAAATCAAAAGCGGTGAACTGCGGAAAAAAATGGTCGAACCGCCGTGGAAATGCCCGGATATGTTCACCATGACCACTATCGAGATGGAGCACTTCACAATGGAGTGGCTTGAATTAAAGGAAAATCCAAATAAGCAGAAGGTAATCTTACAGCTTCATGGCGGTGGGTATATCGGAGCGATGCGGAACGCATACCGCATGTTTGCGGGACTTTACAATGAAGTCAGCAAAGGGATGAGTGTGCTCACCATCGATTACCGTGTGGCACCGGAAAATCCATATCCGGCGGCATTGGAAGATGCAGTGAGTGCATATCAGTGGCTGCTCGACCAGGGCTGGTTTGCAGAGGATATCATTGTAGCAGGAGATTCCGCAGGCGGAGGGCTTGCGATGGCGTTGTGCCATTATCTGAAAGATCATGGAATGCAGCTTCCATGTGGGATCGTTGCAATGTCTCCGTGGACGGATCTTATGGCAAGCGGTGAATCGTATGATACCAATTATGAGAGGGATCCGTTGTTCGGAAATACGAGGGACAGCCTGATCTATAACAAAGACTATGTGGGTGACCATGATCCGATGGATGCTTATATTTCACCTTTGTATGGGGATTTCAGAGGATTTCCGCCAATGCTCATCCAGGTAGGTTCTTATGAGATGCTGTTAAGTGATTCGGTGAGTGTTGCCTCGAAAGCGAGACATCAGGGAGTAAAAGTAAGACTTAGTATTTATGATGGGATGTTCCACATTTTCCAGATGGCAGCAAAAATGCTGCCAGAATCCAGAAAAGCGTGGGCTGAGATTGGAAAATTTATTGATGTTTTGTCAAATGACTGACATCCATATAAACAGGAAGACCATTTTCATAGGTGACATTGGATTCCCCCTGGATCAATGGAGTGAGGTAATCAATTAATTCCTGTGTAACATCATTGCCAGCGGCGTTGATCCATTCAGTAGGAACGGATCTGGCTTCGTTGGCAATATTTTTTATCTCGGCATATCCATATTCAATCGTATATGGATCGTCAGATACACGGTTCATGGTGACCATAGAAGCTGTTACGCCTTCCTCGGAGAGCGCAACGGCTTTTTTTCCTAATTCGACAGATTCCATAAGGTCTGTTTTGGATGCTAAATGGGCTGCACACCGCTGTAATACATTCACTTCGATGGAGCGGACTTTTACACCTAATTTTTCTTTTACAAGGAATTCTAATGTTTTTCCGGCGCCACTCAGCTGGCTGTGGCCAAATGTATCGACAGACTTCTCAGAAGCGCTGATGTAATTGCCGGATGCATCGCGGATACCCTCTGATACGGCAATGATAACGTTATTGCGTTCAAACAGCATACGTTTTACATCTAACAGGAAGTCGTCCGTATCAAACGGAACTTCTGGAAGATAAATCAAATGTGGAGCGGAATTATATCCGTTTCTTGCAAGAGCAGCGGCAGCGGTCAGCCATCCTGCGTCACGTCCCATGATCTCAATGATCGTGACACTCTTGACTGCGTAAATAAAAGTGTCATGGGCAATCTCTAAAACAGAGGAAGCAATATATTTTGCAGCGGAACCAAAACCAGGAGTGTGGTCTGTTTCACACAGATCGTTGTCGATTGTTTTTGGAATGCCGATGATGCGGACATTGTTGCCGATTTTTCTGCCGTATTCAGATAATTTTAAAACGGTGTCCATAGAGTCGTTTCCGCCAATATAGAAGAAGGCGCCGACATTGTATAATTCAAACTGTTTGAAGATAAAAACATATGAGGAATCATCATCCAGATAATCCGGCAGTTTATGACGGCAGGAACCTAAATACATTGCCGGTGTTGTTTCCAGACGATCCAGATATGCCGGATTTTCATTCATAATTTCTGTCAGATTTAATAAATGATTGTTTAAGATGCCAAGGATTCCATTTACAGATCCATAGACAGTCTCATACTGATCAGATGCCATGACTCCACGGATCACACCTGCAAGGCTGGCGTTAATTGCAACTGTCGGGCCACCGGACTGTGCGACCATTACATTTTTTAAACTCATAGTTTACTCCTTAATAATTCATTAACTTTTGTTAAAAATAGTATCCATTTCTTTTTCTTTTGTTATAATAAAAAAGATAGATTTTTTTGTAAAAATCTTTTTGACTGCTATATAATAGCGGAAAATAATGTGTTTAGCAAGAGGTAGCAGGTGTGAAATGTGATTTATGTCCAAGAAAATGCCTTGTAGACCGGAAAAAGGGTGAAAAAGGAATCTGTGGGCAGACAGAAAATTTAAAAGTTGCGAGGGCAGCACTTCATTTCTGGGAGGAACCTTGCATTTCGGGAGATGCGGGATCTGGAGCGGTATTTTTTTCCGGGTGTCCGTTACATTGTGTATTCTGTCAGAATGAGAATATCGCAAATGGAACGGTGGGAAAAGAAATCTCTCTGGAACGGCTTGTGGATATTTTTCTCGAATTGCAGGAAAAAGGGGCGAACAATATCAATCTGGTTACACCGGGACATTTTGTGCCACAGATTGTGAAAGCTCTGGATCAGGCACGAAAGGAAGGGCTTACGCTTCCGGTTGTATATAATACAAGCAGTTATGAGACGGTTGACACGATCAAAATGTTAGAGGGGTACGTCGATATTTATCTGCCAGATTTTAAATATATGAGCCCGGGTTTGAGTAAAAAGTATTCCCATGCTCCGGATTATGCAGAGGTTGCAAAGGCAGCGATCGCAGAGATGGTGCGGCAGACAGGAAAGGCTGTGTTTGTAAATGGAGATGAAGATAACCTTATTTTAAGAGGAACGATCGTAAGACATCTGACACTGCCCGGTTGTATGGCGGATTCCATGCAGATTTTAAAATATCTGCATGAAACTTACGGAGATATGATTTATATCAGTATCATGAATCAGTTTACCCCACTTTCCAATCTGGAAAAGTATCCGGAATTAAATCGCAGGATTACCGATGAGGAATATGAGACACTGGTGGATTATGCGATTGAGATCGGAATAGAAAATGGTTTTATTCAGGAGGGAGACACAGCGGAGGAGAGTTTTATCCCGGCATTTGACTGTGAGGGCGTGTAACCCTGAAAATAAGAATAATATTTTCCAGTGGAAAAAATTTCCGAAAAAATAAGAAAAATTATATTTACATAATATGGGAAAATGCTATAATTAGTTTCGCATGATTACAAGGAAGGAATAGCAGCGAATTGCTGCAGACATATTCTTTATCATAATAGAGTGAATTGCGAAAAATTTACGATAAGTAATTGGAAATGCAGACGAGGAGGAGACGAGAATGAATTTTCTGAATTTAATTCAGGGCGCAGCCGGAAAGGTAAAAGGGGTTGCGACTTTACTTAGCGGGCTGACAAAGACACAGGCAATCATAGCGGGTGTAGCCACTGTGACAGCAGTTGGCGGTGTCGGAACAGGAGGATATTTTTTATATGACCATTTTCATCAGCCGGAACCAATTGTGGCGGATGTTGTGATAAGTACAGAGGTGGAAGAAGAACCGACGGAAGAAGTTGTGGCAGTCGAAGAGGTTGTCACAGAAGAGACAGAGGCGGCAGAACCGGAAACCGTTACATTGGTCGGAAGTTCTATTGAGAAGGATCTGAAGATCAAGATTCAGGACGAGTCCTCGAAAAATGTAAAGGGACAGCCTTTTGAGATCACGATCAAGGCAGACAAGAAGAAGGCAAAATCAACTACATATTCAGATGATGATAAAGATGGTATTATTTACATTAAAAGTATTGATGCCGGAAAATATGATGTCTCTTTGAATGAGATTGACGGATATATCTCAAAAGAGAATTCTTACAAAGTAACGGTTAAGGATAAGATTGAATACACCAAGGTAGATGTCAAAGACGAGATCAAATCCGCAGCAGAAGTAGCACCGGCAGAGGATGCAGAGGTAGACAATGTTGAGGTGGAGGCTGTTATTCAGGATACAGTGGAAACAGTTGACAGCACCTGCACGCCATCCAAAGTCGGGGCAGGAGATGTGGATACTTCCAATTTCCCGAAAGCTTCTGTTGGTGGATCAACAAAAGTGGACATTGCACAGGCAGCAGTGACGGCTTCCGCAAAACGTGTGGGATACCATGCTACAGGAAATGAAGGAGAAACTGTTCCGTCAACTGCAACAAAGGAACCAAAATCATCAGAAACAACAGCACCAAAATCATCGGAAACGACAACACCGAGTGAAGGCAGTTCGGAAACTACTGGTGGTCAGGGAACTGGCGGTGGTCAGAATTCTGGTTCTGGAAATAGTGGAAGTGGTGAGAGTACAGGTAATCAGAATGGAACACCTGGAGACAAAACAGATGGTACAGAGACAAAGCCGGATGATACGAAACCAGATAAATATGAAATTACCATTGTCCATATGTTTTATAAAAACGATGGAAAAACAAAAGCAGACAAAGCAGATGAAAAAGAGACAGTAACTGTTGCAAAGGATGCGAAAACGGTGTCATCTGCAAAAACATATGACGGATATAAAGCTTCCAACGGTACAACCTTTACCATTCAGAATGGTGCAAAAGAATATACCATCATGTGGGTTGCAACAGCAGCAGATAAGGCTACTTATAAGGTAACACATAATTTCTTCCAGGCTGATGGAAAGACAAAAGCGGAAGAATCCAAAAGTGAAGATATCACAGTAGATGCTACGTCTACTGAGATACAAGCATCTTCTTATGAGGCACAGGGATATAAACTGGCAGAAGGTTCCACGAAGATCAAAGTGGCAGCAGGCACAACAGCATACACATTAAACTGGGTAAAAGCTGCAGCCGCAGCCAGTGCATCTGTCACAGTACCACAGACGGCAGCTTTATATAACAGCACTATTAATAATGCAAATACAATTGGTCTCACAGCAACATTGACAGATGCAGGCAATATTATCACAAATATTACATGGGCTAGCAGTAATGAAAAAGTTGTAAAAGTATCCAATGGAGCAAAAACAGGATGTACCTTAACCGCAGTTGGAAAAGGAAGTGCAACTGTTACAGGTACGATCACATACTTATCAAAACCGGGCGATACAAAGACAACCGCAAATGACAAGAAAATCACATGTACAGTTACAGTCAATGATTTTACTGGAAATACAACAACCCAGTTAAAAGATAAATCCGGTAGATTACTTTACAAAGATTCTGAGTGCAAAAAACCTGCAACCGTGGCAGATTACAATGCAAACGGAACTTACTACACCGAGCCTGTTTACACCGGATGGCAGACCATTGATGGAAAAGTATATTATTATACCAGCAACCATCAGCGTGTAACAGGAAGTCAGGTGATCAGCGGCATCTCTTACAACTTCGGAAGTGATGGAGCATTACAGCAGGGTTCCGGAAAGAACGGTATTGATGTATCCAGCCATCAGGGAAATATTGACTGGGCATCTGTAAAGGCAGCAGGTATCAATTTTGCAATTATCCGTGTCGGTTACCGCGGATCACAGACAGGAGCATTGGTAGAGGATTCCTGCTTCAGGAAAAATATTCAGGGTGCAACTGCAAACGGCATTAACGTTGGTGTTTACTTCTTCACACAGGCTACAACTGAGGCAGAAGCTGTTGAGGAGGCAAGTATGGCATTGACCTTATGCTCCGGCTACAATCTTTCTTACCCGATCTTTGTTGATACAGAGAACGGAAGCGGAGCAGCCCGTGCCAACGGATTAGATAAAGGCACCAGAACGGCATGCGTGGCTGCGTTCTGTAAGACCATTGCAAACGGTGGAAGAAAAGCAGGTGTTTACGCAAGCAAGAGCTGGTACAACAATAAAATTGATGCATCTGCATTCAGTAACTACTTTATCTGGGTTGCACAGTACAACACAACCTGCAATTACAAAGGAAAATATAACATGTGGCAGTATTCTTCCAAGGGAAGTGTTCCTGGAATCAAGGGAAATGTCGATGTAAATATTGCATATTAATTCATGGATTTTAAAAGGACGACCGGTATCTGTTCAGATACCGGTTGTTTTGCACATAACAATCGATAAGGGGAACAGGTTTGCTATATTATAATAAGAAAGAGTATCCAAAACAGATATGGGTGTCGCAGATACCGGAGCGGGAAGTTTCTTTGTTAAGGGAAAATCTTGCCGAAATAAAACAAACTACATTTGTATTAATACAAAAAGAGGAAGCCTGTCATCAACTGTCAGAGCAGCGGAGCAGAGATATCATTTTTCTATCTTCGAACCAGTCTCTCTTAGACCTTGCCAGAGATGTGGATGTTCCGGCGATTGCCTATCAGATGCCGGAAATGGATACATTTCTTCATGCCGATATGGTCGTTGAGGGGTTCGAGGAAGTCGATATGACGTTTTTACAGCGCGTGTATGAGAGACATTTCAATATCCCGTGGACGATTCTGGAGACGAAACGCTGTATTGTGAGAGAATTGGAGCTTTCTGATCTGGATGCCCTTTTTTCCATGTATGCAGAACCCGGAATGACCGATTATATGGAGGGGTTATATGAATATGAGGAAGAGTTGGAATATCAGAAAGCCTATATCGAAAATATGTATCGTTTTTATGGATATGGAATGTGGCTTGTTTTTGAGAAAAAAACGGGAACATTGATCGGCAGGGCCGGTGTGGAACATCGCGAAGAGTTAAATGGAGATATGGAATTGGGTTATGCGATCCGGACATCCTTTCAGCATCAGGGTTATGCCTATGAAGTCTGTCAGGCGATCATGCAATATGCAGGAGAGGAGCTGCAGGTACATCTCTTGCACTGTCTGATTCAAAAAGAAAATACTCTTTCTGAAAAACTTGCCATAAAATTAGGCTTTTCATATTGCGGTGACCGGGAAATAGACGGCGTCCTGATGTCAGATTATCAGATAGAATGGTGATGGAAGCCGGATGCAAAGTTTAAGCGTTGATTTTTGATAGAAAATAAAATATAATCATATATTATACACAAAAGCATAGATAAAGTGGGTGATCTACATGGCAGAACTTTCATCAGAAGAATTAGAGAAAATCGTAAAAGAAGAGGACAATAGTATCAAACCAATGAAGGAGTTTGAGAGTCCAGAAAAATTATATCAGGAATTGATCGCCAGTGTCCGTAAGTATCATCCATCTACGGATATCAGTCTGATAGAGAAGGCATACAACATTGCATACGAGGCACATAAGGGGCAGGTAAGAAAATCGGGAGAACCGTATATCATCCATCCATTGTGCGTTGCGATTATTTTAGCAGAGTTAGAGCTTGATAAGGAGACGATCGTAGCGGGACTTTTGCATGATGTGGTGGAAGATACCGTTATGACCGATGAGGAGATCAGGCAGGAGTTTGGTGCAGAGGTTGCACTGTTGGTAGATGGTGTCACAAAATTAGGACAGTTGTCCTACGATGCGGATAAGGTGGAAGTTCAGGCAGAGAATTTAAGAAAAATGTTCCTTGCCATGGCAAAGGATATCCGTGTGATCCTGATCAAACTGGCAGACCGCCTACATAATATGCGGACACTGAAATACATGACGCCGGAGAAACAGAAGGAAAAAGCGCGCGAGACAATGGATATCTATGCGCCGATCGCCCAGCGTCTTGGTATTTCCAAAATTAAGATCGAATTAGACGATCTGTCTTTAAAATATTTAGAGCCAGAAGCATACTATGATCTGGTTCATCAGATCGCCCAGAGAAAAAGTGTCAGGGATGATTATGTCCAGAGCCTTGTGGAAGAGGTAAAAAAACATATCCACGAAGCCGGAATTCCGGCGCAGATCGATGGACGGGCAAAGCATTTTTTCAGTATTTATAAGAAAATGAAGAATCAGGATAAAACGCTGGATCAGATTTATGATCTGTTTGCGATCCGTATTATTGTGGATTCCGTAAAAGACTGTTATGCGGCACTTGGTGTCATCCATGAGATGTATAAACCAATCCCTGGCCGGTTCAAAGATTACATTGCCATGCCAAAACCGAACATGTATCAGTCACTTCACACGACATTGATCGGACCGACCGGACAGCCGTTCGAGATCCAGATCCGTACCTATGAGATGCACCGCACTGCTGAGTACGGTATCGCCGCTCACTGGAAATACAAAGAGGCAAGCAATAATGGCGGTGCTGCAGCACCAATGACCGTTACAGAGGAAGAGAAGTTAAGCTGGCTGAGACAGATTTTAGAGTGGCAGAGGGATATGTCCGATAACAAGGAGTTTATGAGCCTGTTAAAAAGTGATCTTGACCTGTTTTCGGATACGGTTTTCTGCTTCACACCGACAGGAGATGTAAAAAACCTGCCAAACGGTTCTACGCCAATTGATTTTGCGTACAGCATCCATTCGGCGGTCGGAAACAAAATGATCGGAGCCAAAGTCAACGGAAAGCTTGTTCCGATTGATTATGTGATCCAGAATGGTGACAGGATCGAGGTATTGACTTCCCAGAATTCCAAGGGACCAAGCCGCGACTGGCTGAATATTGTAAAGAGCACGCAGGCAAAAAATAAGATCAATCAGTGGTTCCGAAGTGAGTTGAAGGAAGAAAATATCATAAGAGGAAAAGAGCTGCTTGCATCCTGTTGTAAATCAAAAGGGATTAACCTTTCCGATATCAACAGACCAGAGTATCAGGATAAAATCATGCGCAAGTATGGTTTTCACGACTGGAATTCCTGCCTTGCAACCGTTGGTCATGGCGGTTTAAAAGAAGGTCAGATCGTAAACCGTATGTACGAGGAATATAAGAAAGATCACCTTGCACGTATTACAGACGAGGAAGTTCTTGAGACGATCTCCGAAAATAAAGAAAAAGTTCCGGAGAAAAAATCAAAGAGCGGTATCATTGTAAAGGGACTTTATGACGTGGCAGTCCATTTTTCAAAATGCTGCAGTCCGGTTCCGGGGGACGAGATCGTAGGATTTGTGACAAGAGGGCGTGGTGTTTCCATTCACCGGACAGATTGCATCAACATTATCAATCTTTCAGATATGGAGAGAGAACGTCTCATCGATGCGGAGTGGCAGCATGATGAAGAATCCGGCAATTCCGGTCTTTATCTGGCAGAGATCAAAGTATTCTGCAATAACCGTACCGGGCTTCTCGTTGATATCACAAGAGCCTTTACAGAGCGTGAGATTGATATCAATGCGATCCATTCCAAGACGAGTAAGCAGGGAATCGCAACCATTGATATTTCATTTAACACAAAAGGAAAAGCAGAGCTGACGAGCGTGATCGACAAGCTTCGTCAGATAGACAGTATTATTGATATTGAGAGAACCACCGGCTGATCTGGCTCAGGTGGTTTCTTTCATCTTTTTATGGAGGAAGAGAAATATGGCACCATTAAGTATACAGACATATGTAGTAGGTCCGGTACAGACCAATTGCTATTTTGCAATCAATGATGACACAAAAGAAGTACTGATCATTGATCCGGGTGCAAGTGCAAAACAGCTTGCAGAGAAAGTGAAAGAGCAGGGATTGAAACCTGTGGCAATTCTTCTGACACATGGACATTTTGACCATGCGACAGGGGCAGGGGAGCTGGCGCAGCTTTTGCATATAAAAATATACGCGCAGGAAAAAGAAAAAGAGACACTGGAAAATCCGCAGTTGAATCTGAGCGGATGGCAGGGAAGCGAGCTTGTGTTCTATGCCGATGAATATTTAAAAGATGAGCAGGAAATAGATCTTGCAGGATTTCATATACGGGTATTTTTAACACCGGGACATACGGTGGGAGGCTGCTGCTATTATTTTCCATATCAGAACACGTTATTCAGCGGGGACAGCCTCTTTCAGACTTCTATTGGAAGGACTGATTTCCCGAAGGGAAGTGCATCCCAGCTGATCCATGCAATCCGGGAAAAACTCATGCCGCTTCCTGATGAGACCGCCGTGTATACAGGACATGGAGATATGACAACGATTGGAACAGAGCGCATGTACAATCCGTATTTATAACAGACTGACCATGAAAAAAAGTCGTCTGCAAAGAAGATTTTCATCAAAATAGGAAACACAGCCAGAAAAGGAAAACAATATGATATTAGCAAAGTTAAGCAAGCCGGAATTTGAGTATGATATCCATTCCCTCATCAAAGCATTTTTCCCGGAGGAAAATGTGAGTGCAACGGCAGAAGATAAAAAATATGAGGAAGAGATCACCTTACAGTTTCAGGTGGTGTATGAGCCACAGCAGATAAAAATTGAGTGGAAGGGAAAAAATCAGGAAAATCAAGGCCGAAGTTTTCCGGTAGATTTTTCAGACCGCACGGAAACCAAAAATGAACTGAAACAGAATTTCTATCAGATTTTATCAGAGATCACGGGCAAAAAGCTTCCGTGGGGAACTCTGACAGGAATCCGGCCAACGAAAATCCCGATGAAATTTTTAGAGGAAGGAAAAACGGAGGAAGAGATCAGAGCCTACATGCAAAAAACGTACTTTGCATCCGATGAGAAAATCGATCTTTCCATTGATATTGCAGAGCGTGAGCTTGAAATCTTAAAAAAGATCGATTACGAGAACGGCTACAGTCTTTATATCGGAATCCCATTCTGCCCGACAACCTGCCTGTATTGTTCGTTTACATCCTACCCATTAGTGAGCTGGAGACAGAAAGTGGACAGCTATCTGGATGCTTTGGAAAAAGAACTGGATTATGTAGCAGTAAAATTTGGAAAAAAACATCTGAATTCCATCTACATTGGAGGTGGAACACCGACAACACTGGAACCATATCAGCTTGACCGGCTGATCCGTAAGATCCGATGCAGCTTTGATCTGTCACACTGCCTGGAGTTTACAGTGGAAGCCGGACGTCCGGACAGCATCACAAGAGAAAAATTAGAAACGTTGAAAAAATGGGACATCACAAGAATTTCCATCAATCCGCAGACGATGAAGGATGAGACATTAAAAATCATCGGACGCAGACATACCGTGGCACAGACCGTGGAGAGTTTTCAGCTTGCGAGAGAGCTTGGATTCGATGATATCAATATGGATCTTATCATGGGCCTGCCGGAGGAAAGCCTTGAGGATGTCAGGGATACCTTAGAGCAGATAAAAGCGTTGAAGCCGGATAATCTTACCGTTCATTCGCTTGCATTAAAGAGGGCGGCACGCCTTAACATGTTTAAGGAAGATTATAAAGATTACAAGATGGTCAACACCACAGAGCATATGAACCTCACCGCAGAATATGCTAAAGAGATGGGATTAGAACCCTATTATCTGTATCGACAGAAGAGCATGGCTGGCAATCTGGAAAATGTCGGTTATGCAAGTCCGGGGAAAGCAGGAATTTATAACATTCTGATCATGGAGGAGAAACAGACCATCGTGGCGTGCGGAGCGGGAGCTTCAACGAAACGTGTCTGGAATGAGCCAAATCCGGACGGCACTCATCGGATCGAAAGATGCGAGAATGTCAAGGATGTAGCGCAGTATATCGAGAGAATTGATGAGATGATTGAGCGGAAGCAGAAACTTTTTGCAGAAGAATAAAAGGGTTTTTCTTCCTGAAATAGTACATCAAAAAATTACCCAATAATACTGAATAACCTATGAGATGTATTGAAACAACCTAATAACTGTGCCTTAAAGGACGAATTCATTTTAGAAGATGAGTTCGTCCTTTTCTCATATATTCCAAAATGACGGTAGAACTGTTCACAAGTTTTATGGTAAAATTTGAATACAAATTGAGCAACAAATCTGGGAAAACATAATCATCAATGTGTAAAATGTGATAGTCATGAGGAAAAAACGAGAGTCACAGAAAGGATGTGGGAGGCATTGTGCGGGAAGAGAATCAAACAACCAGTAGCCTTGGCTGTATTATTTGTTCTAATGTTTATTGGTGGATGTTTTTTTGTGAAAGCCAATCAGGCAAAGGAATTTGAGAAAAACGATTATGGGGTGTTTTTAAATGCGGACGCCTCATCTTTGGAACGATTTAAAATGTATGAAACGATTGTAATTGATGCACAGTATTTTACAAAAAGGGATATTGAATTGCTCCATCAAAATGGAACAGTCGTATATACATATCTAAATATTGGGTCGATTGAAAACTTCAGGGAGTACTATACAACCTATGCGGAACTGGCAATCGGTGATTATGAGCACTGGGAGGAAGAACAATGGGTGGATGTATCAAACCCAGACTGGCAGAAGTTTATAGGACAGCTTTCTCAGGAATCCGTATGGAGCGGCATCGATTTTGATAAAGGAACATTTCATGAGCAAATGAGCGAGACGAGGGATTATTTCTGCAAATATTTGGAAGCGTGCAAAGCAGATGGAATGGAAGTATATCTGTTGGAATATACAACGAACCCAAAACTAATCCAAAAAATAAAAGAATACTGCAAGGAGCAAGACTTCCATTTTTATATTTCTAGTTCCCTTGAACTTAGATAATGAGTGCTGGGAAATACGAAAAGTATGCGGTTGCTTTTTCTGGAACGGGATAATGTTATTGCTCTTATTTGATTGACAAAAATTAGATAGGTTTTATAATTGATATTAAGAATTGTTCCTAATAATGAGCTGGATAGAAACAACTAAAAAATAGAAGAAAAGGGGTAAGATTTGTTTGAGATGAAACCAGAGTATTACATTGGAATAAAAATGATTGATGAACAACATAAACAGTTGTTTACATATGCGGATGAAGCATATAGCAGATTATGAAGATTTTGACATACCTTACGGAATGGTTAGTAAATCATATTTTGTATGTTGATAGACAGATTCCACAGGAATAATGTGATATATAGGAGTTTATGAAAGAGATTTATGGATGAAAAACAGTTAAGCATAGATATCGTTGGCTTGGCAGGAGGTTCCTTTATTTGCAAGGATTATTCATCTTGCGGATGTAATAGATGCGATTGCTGACAACATAAAATTTAGACAGGAAAAATGGGATAAATGTTGTGAATTTCTTGTAAAACAAAAAGAATTATTATTTGATGATGAGTGTGTAGAAGCCTTTTTTGAAATGATATCAAAAGAAACATTTGTTTCGTTAGAGGATGGATCTTTTGAGTCAAAGTTATGGGAGATCGTTTCAAGAAAAAAACAGATGTTTGATTGGAATACTTGTAAAAATATTGCAGATTTCTTTGCGGATATTGTTGATTATAAATCTCCCTTTACAAGCAGACACTCTATTGGTGTTGCAGAAAAGGCTGCGCAGTTTGCAAAGTATATTGGATATGATGTTTCAGATATCGAAAAAATGTATCTGGCGGGAGCATTGCATGATATCGGAAAAATGGCGGTCGGTAATGAAATATTAGAAAAACCGGATAAACTTACGGATGAAGAATTTGATAAAATGAAAAACCATGTGGGCTACACATATCTTATATTGTCACAAGTAGATGGTTTTGAAGATATACGAGATTGGGCTGCATTACATCATGAAAAACTAAATGGGAAAGGGTATCCATTTGGAAAAACTGCAGATGAATTAAATGAACAAGAACGAATAATGGCTTGTGTTGATATTTATCAGGCTCTCACGGAAGAACGTCCCTATAAGAAAGGAATGTCACATGAAAAAGCATGTGACATTCTCGACGATATGGCAAAAAAAGGCTTTGTTGATGCGGATGTTTCGCATAAAATGAGAGATTGTTTTTCATTAGTGTCGGTACACTAGATTCCACCAGCTTGATGTTGTGACGAAGCTGTTATCTGATGTTAAGGGAAAATGGAGCAGGAAAGAATTATCTGATCCAACACATTGCAGGTTCTAAGGCAATCATCATTGATAAGATCAATGAGAAGTACCAGTCAATCAGATCATTGCAGATATGGAGTCCTTTGCAGAGCTTGCACAGAATACCATGGAGAAAGCCGACTCCCAGGCAGAGTCCCTGGAGCAGATCGGTCAGGGAATTGAACAGCTGTCCGGCGTGATACAGGGCAATGCGGCATCTTCAGAAGAGAATACTGCGATCAGTATTAATCTGGC
>OGKS01000591.1_pt1 | contig 19784 bp, 14 predicted proteins | sample 1572491 | NCBI WGS metagenome assembly OGKS01 (sample SAMEA2582153, study PRJEB24529) | metagenome | biome: Human gut stool | place: China | collected 2011
AATCTGCTAAAAGGTTATTGCTTTCTTTGATTTTCAGAGAATTATTCGTATTTTTTGCATTGTTATAGATATATAATGAATCCAGGAAAAGAATATCCCCCAGCCTGCTTTTTCAAGCGGGGCTGGGGGATATATTATAAACTCGTCCTTATGGCGTTCTTGACTTCTTTTTCAATTCCAATTTCGGGATCTTGACTTTCTGTCCGGCTTTCAACTTGCCGGAACCATTGAGAGCCTCAACGTAACACTCCATGCCCGGACCGAAATAACGCTTACTGATGGCTTCTATGGTCTGACCTTCTCGGGCAGTAACCACCTCAGCTACACCCACAATGCGATAGGCACCCGTGCGGACACGAGCATCCTGATCGTATTTGGCAGATGCATGGGCGGCAGCTTTTTCGGCTTGCAGCTTCTTTGCCTCAGCAGCTTTTTTTGCCTCAGCTAACTTCTTTGCCTCGGCCTGCTTATTCAATTCAGCCTGCTTCTTAGCCTCAGCATCTTTCTGCTGCTTAGCGGCAAGAAGAGAATCCTTCTTATCAGCCTGCTTGCCATCAGCCTCAGCCATTTTCACGGCTTCGCTAGCCTGCGCCATTCTGATGCTATCTTCTATCGCCTTCTTTCTCATGATTTCTTCCTGCGAAAGAGGAGCCGGAGTTGGTTTAGCTGCCTTGTTGCCCTGATGGAAGTTGTCCAGTTGCAATGCGAGATGATCGCGCTGCGCTGCCATCTTACCATAATTAAAGGCAAACCAACCGATGCCGCCAATCAAGGCTACGATGATGAAACAGGCAACTATTACCAGATAACGAGGAATCACTACACCCTTTTTGGTAGATTCAAAAGTATCGTAAGACTCTGAGTCTTCGGATGTTTCTGAATCGGATGCACAAGCTGATTCAACTACAGGTTCTGAATCTGGAGCTGATATTTGCTCAGGCTCAGGTGTTGGATCAAGGGTTGGCTCAGCCTCATCCTCATCCTTCATTTCCTTAACCGACTTTTCTACGATAGTTTCTGTTATGATTTCAGGAGAAGCATCATAGTGAGGTTCAGATTCGCCTATTACAACGACCTTATCGCTCACGGATGGAGCTTCTGATTCATCCAGGAAATCAATCACATCTGAAGTTTCAGAAGTGTCTGATATTTCAGAAGTATCTGAAGTTTCAGAAGTTTCAGAGATTTCAGAAATACCAGTTGCTTCAGAAGTTTCCTCTGATGTTTCAGAACCATCCAATGGTTCTGGAATCTCCTCAGCCTCATCCATCTGCTGATTCTCAGCCAGCTGTTCTTCTGCCTCAAACTTCCTGTCGATTTCATCAAACTCTACCCCGTCGTTCACCACCACCGTCTCAAACTGTGCAAACGGCTTGTTGATGATTTCCTTGAGAATCGTATCCGGGGTAAAGGAGATTTTATCTCTTCCCTCGATGACGATACGCTCGCCCGTGTTGACATCCACGCTCTCCCGATCCTTCACCGAAGTAACCTTGAAAGTTCCAAGCCATTTCATCTTTACCTGCTTGTCAGCCTGGAGCCCTTCATTAGCTACATCAAACATTTTTCTGATGAACAACTCGGCATCCTGCTGACTGATACCCGTTTTCTCAGCCAGCTTCTGTGCCAAGACAGTCAAACTGTTCTTACTCATAAGCTTCTCCTCCATTCTTTAGCTTCTCCTTGACGGCAGCAACAGGACGAAAGCCGAGCACCAGTTTAGGCGGAACCAGCTGTCGCTTCCTGGTGGTAGGATTCACCACCACGCGCTCTAGGCGCTTCTTCACCTCGAACGTACCAAAGTTGGGGATGGAGACCATTTCCCCTTCCTCAAATTCAGCAATCATGGCGTCTATCACCTTGCGCACCATCTTCTGGGTGTCGTCTTGCGAATAACCCGTCTGCTGAGCCAGTTCTGCTATATAGTCCTTATTGTTCATCTTCTGATTCTTTAAATATAATTCTATCTCACTACTTCGCCATACAGGTCGAACTCCTCGCTGCTGGTCATCTTTACCTTGTAGAAACTGCCCACACGCAAGCGCTGGTCTGCCTTGATAAGCACCTCTGGGTCAACCTCCGGCGAACAGAACTCCGTTCTGCCGATATAGTAATCTCCTTCCTTGCGGTCGATAACCACCGGCATCGTGAGTCCCACCTTGCCTGCCTCAATCTCTGCACTGATGTCCTGCTGCAGAATCATCAGTTCGTCAAGACGGCGCTGCTTCACATCGGCAGGAACATCATCCTCGTAGTTCTTGGCACTGTAGGTTCCCTCCTCCTCAGAATAGGCGAAGGCACCCATGCGCTCGAAACGCTGTTCACGCACGAAGTCGAGCAACTCGTGGAAATCCTCCTCGGTCTCGCCTGGGAAACCTACCATCAGCGTGGTGCGGATATGGATGCCTGGCACGCGGTTGCGGATGATGGTAAGCAGGTCGAGCGTCTCCTGCTTGGTTACGTGGCGATGCATGCGAGTGAGCATGTGGTCGCTGATGTGCTGTAGGGCGATGTCGAGATACTTGCATACGTTTGGCTTCTCGCGCATCACATCGAGCAGATCGAGCGGGAACTGATTTGGATAAGCGTAATGCAGACGAATCCACTTAACGCCAGGGATGTCGGCCATCTCGCTGATGAGTTCGGTAATATGATGCTTGCCATCGATATCCATGCCATAGTAGGTAAGTTCCTGAGCGATGATCTGGAACTCCTTCACGCCGTCGGCTACCAGTTCGCGCACCTCGTTGAGGATATCTTCCTTAGGACGGGAAACGTGCTTGCCCGTGATGAGCGGAATGGCACAATAGGCGCAGCGGCGGTCGCAGCCCTCTGAAATCTTGATGTATGCATAGTGGTGAGGGGTGGTAAGATGGCGGCGCTCGTTGCAGGCAGGCACTTCGGCCTTACCCAGCTCCTTGAGCAGTTCCTTGTAGTTGAACTTGCCGTAGAACTTATCCACCTCAGGCATCTCAGCCTCCAATTCCTTCTGATAACGCTGCGAGAGGCAGCCCATCACATAGAGCTTGTTCAGGCGTCCCTCTTCCTTAGCCTGGATAAATTCGAGGATGGTGTCGATGCTTTCCTGCTTGGCATCCTCGATGAAGCCGCATGTGTTGATGACGGCTATCTCGCCCTGAGGGCGCTTTGAATCGTGTACACAATGGTAGCCGTTCGCCTCAAACTGCTTCATCAACAGCTCGCTGTCGACCAGGTTTTTGGAACAGCCCAAAGTTATAATATCTATCTGGTTCTTTTTCATTCACCTATACCTTATTATATATACTAATCTGATTCCCGTTTCTTTTCACATAAATTGCATCCGAAATCTACTTTGATTTCTTGAACAGGGAATCCACGAATTCCTTCTTGTTGAAGAGCTGCATGTCTTCCATTCCCTCACCCAGTCCGATGTATTTCACCGGCACCTTGAGCTGGTCGGAGATTCCGATGACCACGCCGCCCTTGGCTGTGCCGTCGAGCTTGGTGATGGCAAGAGAAGTGATATTGGTAACGGCAGCAAACTGCTTGGCCTGCTCGAAGGCGTTCTGACCCGTACTGCCATCCAATACGAGCATCACCTCGTCTGGTGCCTCAGGCATCACCTTCTTCATCACCTCCTTAATCTTCTTCAGCTCGTTCATCAGGTTCACCTTGTTATGCAATCTTCCAGCAGTATCGATGAGCACCACGTCGGCACCATTTGCCTTGGCACTCTGCAGGGTGTCGAAAGCCACGCTTGCAGGGTCGGAACCCATCTGCTGCTTCACCACCGGTACACCCACGCGGTCGCCCCAGATGGAAATCTGCTCCACGGCTGCGGCACGGAAGGTATCGGCAGCACCCAGATAAACCTTCTTGCCAGCCTTCTTAAACTGGTAGGCAAGCTTACCGATGGTAGTAGTCTTGCCTACTCCATTAACACCCACCACCAGGATAACGTATGGCTTGTGGTCGGAAGGCAAGTCCCAATTCTCATTGTCATCGCTATGGTTCTCTTCCAGGAGACTGGCGATTTCCTCTCTTAAGATTCTGTCGAGCTCTGAGGTAGAAACATACTTGTCGCGAGCCACGCGCTCCTCGATGCGATGAATAATCTTCACCGTAGTCTCTACGCCCACATCCGATGTGATGAGCACCTCTTCGAGGTCGTCGAGCACATCGTCATCTACGGTTGACTTACCAGCCACCGCACGAGCTAATTTGCTAAACACACTCTCCTTGGTTTTTTCAAGTCCTTTATCGAGAGTTTCTTTCTTTTTGTTGCTGAATAATCCGAATAATCCCATAATTATAGCTATATTTTTTGCAAAGATACAAAAAAAAACGAAAGCATCGGTACATTTTTTGGAAAAAACACCAAAAAAAGCACCGATGCATGCTATTTATTCCTTAATTGACTATTTTTACAGGCTATTATTGAGTGCCATTAAGGCAAGAACAGCCTCATTATATTCGTTGACCACCTCAGCCTGCTTCAACCGCATATCTATCGCCTCCTGCAAGGCGCTGGCGTATTCCACATAACTGATTTCACCATTCTCATACTCCAGGGTGCTGAGCCGTTCTATGTCCTTCGCCTTCGCCATATTCTCGCCGTTGTAATATTCCATTCGCTTGATGGCATTCTGCAGGCGGTTATATCCCTGTTTGTAATCCCGCTCCTTTTCGCGCTGCTCCTGCTGCATCGCCAACTGAGCCACCTCGCGGTCTTTCTGCGCAGCCTTCACCTTCGCCTTGGTTGCGCCATAGAAGAGCGGAACCCCCACGGTTACTTCGAAACCGAAGAAATTGCCTTCGGTGAAGCGCTGGCGATTGATGTGATAGGGATCCCAGCTATCGATGAGAAGCTGCGAGCGCAAAGCCAGAGAGAGCGATGGCGCATAGCCCGTCTTGGCACACTTCACTTCTTTGTCGAGTGCTGTGATGAGATCTTTCTGATATTGCGCATCGGCAGTCTGCTGATAGTTGAAGGCTGCATTCATGGGCGAACGCTGCGAGATGAGAAGATTCCCATCAGGCACCACAGGCGTAGTGGTGTTGAGCAGCGCCATCAGGGCTGTCTGCAGATTCTCTGCCTCGTTCTTCACCTTCGTCATCTCCAGGCGGTTGTCGTTTCTCATGCGATCGGCAGAGAGGAACTCCAGCTGTCTCGCCTCGCCCGCCTTGTATCTCTTTGCGGCAACATCGCAATAGCGCTGGATGACGGAATCCTGCTGCAGCAGAATCTGAAGGCGATGGGTCTGGTAAAGCATCGCATAATAAACATTGGCTATTTCGAGTCTGAGCTGCTGGGATGTGACGTTCAATCTGCTTTTTTCTGCCTGGGTCTCCGCTTTCAGTTGCCCGCGACGGGCTGTATAGACCGTAGGAAACTCTATGCTCTGCGAGAAGGTGAGTCCATTATCGGTATCACCGCTGGAAGCCGGGTTCTGGGAGAAGGCGATTTCCGTCTTGTCCAGATCCCATGCCGTTCCCTGCATTACCTGAGCCTTTTCTACGGCTTTTCTGCCGGATTGCAAGGCGAGGTTCTGCCTATCAGCCAGTTGGAAACACTGCTGCAAGGTCATCTTCTCGCCGGGGATGCCTGCATCAAAACCCTGGACACCCGATGCGGACGAAAGATGAGCTTCTGCCGACAGAGGCAGAAGCAGCATCAGAGAAGCAAGCACTATATTATTCTTATCTAAAAACTTCTTCATAATTGTTCTATTCTAACGCTTGATAAATCAATTCTAACGCTTGGTAAATGTCTTGTAGATGGCAGGGAGCACCAGCAGAGTGAGCAGGGTACTCGTGATGAGTCCGCCAATCACCACCGTGGCAAGTGGTCGCTGCACCTCGGCACCATCGCCCTGCGAGAGCGCCATCGGGAGGAATCCCATGGAAGCCACCAAAGCCGTCATCAGGACAGGACGCAGACGGAGCATGCAGCTATCGATGATGCGACGATGAATCATCTCACCCGCACTGGTTCCCGCTGTCGGTGGCAACTGGAGCTGTTCCTTCTGCATCTGGTTCATCTGACCGATGAGCACGATGCCGTTGAGCACCGCCACACCGAAGAGGGCGATGAAGCCCACACCTGCCGAAATACTGAAAGGCATACCGCGGAGCCACAAAGCCCAGACACCACCTATCGCAGCCAGAGGAATAGCAGAGAACACGAAGAGCGACTCTTTTACATTCTTCACCGTGGCATAGAGCAGCAGCAGGATGATGACCAGCGCTATCGGAATCACCACCATCAGTCGGCGGCTGGCACTCTGCAGATTCTCAAACTCACCACCATAATTATAATAGTAGCCTTCTGGGAGTTTCAGCTTTTCGTCGAGAATCTCCTGGATATCCTCCACCGTGCTTTGCACATCGCGCCCCTTCACATTGAAGCCCACGTAGATGCGCCGGGCACCATTCTCATGCGACACCTGTGCCGGAGCAGGCGAATCTTCAATATCCGCTACTTGCGAAAGCGGAATATTCGTGCCATCCTTCAGCGGAATACTCAACAGTTCAAGCTGCTCTACATTGCGCTGCGATGGATCCATGCGGAGCACGATGTCAAACTTCTTGTCACCCTCGTAGACGGAACCAGCCACGGCACCGGCAAAGGTAGTCTCCAGAACACTGCTGATATCATCCACGCTGATACCGTAAGCCGCCATCTTCTCGTGGTTGTATCTTACCTGGATTTGAGGCAAGCCGGCAACTTCTTCTACAAAGATGCCACTCACGCCCGGCACGCCTTCTATCATCTTCTTCACCTTTCCTGCCTGCTGGGTAAGCACATCGAGGTCGTCACCGAAAATCTTGATAGCCACATCCTGCTTGATACCCGTAAGCAACTCGTTGTTGCGCATCTGGATAGGCTGGGAAATCTCTGCCTCCAGACCAGGAATGGCGCTGAGGGTTTCCTCCATCTTCTCCATCAGTTCGGGAGTCGTCTTGGCAGAGGTCCATTCTGCCTTCGGCTTCAGGGCTATCATGATGTCGGCACGTTCCACAGGCATCGGGTCGGTAGGAATCTCGGCGCTTCCGATGCGGCTCACCACCTGCTTGATTTCAGGATATTCCTTCTTGAGCAGTTTTTCAGCCTTGCTGCAGCTCTCCACCATCTGCGAGAGCGACGTTCCCTGCGACATACTCATTTCCACAGCGAAATCGCCTTCTTCCAGACTCGGGATAAACTCGCCTCCCAGATACTTGAAGCCCACCACGCTGACGCAGAACAAAGCCACGGCTCCCGTGATGACATCCCTGTTGCGGGCAAGCACCCAATCGAGGATAGGTCGATACCAGCCCTGCAACTTCTCTATCATCTGATCAGAGAAAGTCTTTCTGTTGTGCACCTTGCGGCTCAACAGGAGCGAACTTGCCATCGGCACATAGGTGAGCGACAGGATGAAGGCACCGAGGATGGCGAAGAACACGGTGAGCGCCATCGGACGGAACATCTTTCCCTCGATGCCCACCAGGGTCATCAGCGGAATGTATACAATCATGATGATGATTTCGCCGAAGGCTGCACTCTGGCGGATGCGGGAAGCCGAGAAGTGAACCTCCTCGTCCATCTGCTTCTGGGTCAGGGCGAAAGGAACCGCATTTCCTTCCTTCTGGCATTGGGCAAGATAGGCAGCACGCACCTCGGGCTGCGAGAAATGACCTGTATTAATATGTGTAACCACCGCCTCGACGATGATGACGGCGGAATCGACAATCATACCGAAGTCGATGGCTCCCAATGACATCAGATTGCCATCGATGCCGAAGGTCTTCATCATGCCGAAGGCAAAGAGCATACTGAGCGGGATGACACTCGCCACCACCAGTCCTGCACGCCAGTTGCCCAGAAAGATGACAAGCACGAAGATAACGATGAGTCCACCTTCGATGAGGTTGCGGGCGATGGTGCCCTCCACTCTATCCACCAGGTTGGTACGGTCGATAAACGGTTCGATGACCACGCCTTCGGGCAATGATTTCTGAATCTGGCTGATTCGCTCCTTCACGTTTTTGATTACATCCTGGAAGTTCTCGCCCTTGAGCATGATGGCGATACCTGCCACCACCTCGCCTTCACCATTGCGGGTAACGGCTCCGAAACGGGTGGCATGGCCCAACTGAACCTTTGCCACGTCGCCCACCTTGACTGGCGTTCCATCCACCGTCTTCACCGTGATGTTGGCAACATCCTCCAGATTCTTCACCACACCGATGCCACGGATGTAATACTGATTGGAATTCTGCTCAATGTAGCTGCCGCCCGTATTGGCATTGTTGCGCTGCAAGGCATCAAACACCTCGCTTACGGAAACGCCGCTGGCGTTGAGCTGGTCGGTATTGATAGCCACCTCATATTGCTTAACATAGCCGCCCCAACCGCTTACCTCAGCAACGCCCGGGGTTCCGGAAAGCTGTTTGCGCACAATCCAGTCCTGCATGGTTCGGAGTTGGGTGAGCGAGTATTTATGCTCGTATCCCTCCTTGGCACGAATGGTATAGTGGTAGATTTCGCCCAATCCAGTGGCGATAGGTCCCATCTCGGTTTCTGTATTCTTAGGCAGTTCTTTCTCCAACTGTTCCACCACCTGACTCACCTGCGAACGTGCCCAATAGATATCGGCTGCATCGTCGAAGACAAGCGTGATGACCGAGAGTCCGCTTCTTGAAATGCTTCGGCGTTCCTGGATGCGGGGGATATTGGCAAGCGCCATCTCTACAGGAGTGGTTACGTATTGCTCCACCTCCTGGGCTCCCAGCGAAGGAGCCTGCGTGATGACCTGCACCTGATTATCGGTAATATCCGGGGTGGAATCGAATGGAAGATGCACCAGCGACCATACACCCCATATTGCCAGGGCTATAGAGAGTACTCCAATCACCAGTTTATGGCGAATGGAATAAGTAATAAGTTTCTGAAACATAAGCTACCCTTTCTTAATGCGCATGTTCACCATGTTCGCCTGTAAGCGAAGCCAGATAATAAGCGTTCTCGGTTACTATTTTCTTGCCGGCAGCCCCATCCTTGCCTTTGAGAAGATGGTCGCATAGCTTCACCTCAGTATATTTACCATCCGAAGCACCTGTGGTTACCTCGTGGCGGGAGAAGCTATAGTTACCCTTGCTGGGAGCTCCATTGAGGGCGAAGACATACTGCTTTCCATCTGCGTTCACAATCGCCTGGGATGGCAGAGCGAGACACTGCTGGCTGCCTGTAGCTATCTTTCCGCTTACATACATACCTGCGAAAAGCTTTCCGCCATGGGTGTTGCCAGAAGAAGAATGCAGATAACTCTTCACGCTTGCAGCATCCAACTTTACATGAACAGCAACGGCTTTCGAGTTATCGTTAAAGTATTGGTTCATACCATAAACGGTGCCTGAAAGTTTCACGCCCGGCTGATTGGTCAGGTTCATGGTCACACGATTACCCACCTTGATCTTTGCCAAATCCTTCTCGAAAACATTGAGGTCGCATTCCACCGCCTGGGTGTTTCTAATCTTCATCAGAGGAGTCTGCATATCTGCAAAGCTACCCAGACTGGCAGTCATCTCGCTCACGACGCCAGAGATAGGCGCACGCAAAGGGAACGCTGTAGTAAACTTGCCTTTGGCTACAGCGGCAATAGAAATGCCCATCTGCGCCAACTGGCGACCGATGCCCAACATGTTGGCATGAGCCACATGATAATCCTTCTGGGCCTGCTGCAGGGTGCGCTTGATGCCGGCTCCATTATGAGCAAGCAGCTTCTGACGCTCCATATCAATTCGGGCAAGTTCACACTCCTTGGCAGCCGAATAGTACTCACGCTGCAGACTCACCACATCGGTATTCTCAACAGTGGCAACCACCTGACCCTTGTGTACAAACTGTCCTTCCTTAACTGAAATGCTTTTCACGATGCCTCCCATGAGCGAAGCCACATCGCCCATTGCCTGTGCACGCAGTACGAGCGAACCCTTCGCATCAATGGTGGCATCCATCTCACGCTCCACAGCCTCGCCCATCTTCAAATCCACGGTGCTGACCTGCTTGGCTGTCAACGGAATATGATCAAAATCAACTTCTTCGTGCTCATGTTCCTCATGCGCATGAGCCTCAGAACCGGTCTGTTTCGCAAAGAAAGCGAATCCAGCCCAGGCAATCGCCGTAACGGCGACTATTAAAATAATTCTTTTCATGTTTGTTTTTTCCTTCTATTTTATAATTCTACACTACAATTTCACACAACGGATCTTATCATGAATCCGCTGGCAAAAGTACACAAAAATCCTTGCAACTCAGTTGCATTCGAATCTTCAAACCGATTTTTGCAACCAAGTGGCAAACTTGAATAAAATCATAAAATAGAAGGAGGTCCCCGCCTGCTATAGCCAGCCGACAGTTCCTCATCAAGAGGAGAAGCTGCCACATGCTGCCATCTCACAGAAATGAGTGAGAGACGAGGGAGGGTTAAAAGAGAAGAACAAGACAGGACTACAAACTGATGGCTCTCATCTACCAGCAACTTGCGGATGCCCTTCACCACCTTGGCATTGGTGACAAAATGGTGCATCTGATGCACACGGCAGTTGCCACGGTCGGTATTCGACTCCTGGTCATGATGCTCAGTATGCTCATCGTTGATGTTGCCATCTTCCTGACACTGTTCCTGAACCATACAGATACGGTCCATGTGGTGATGATGACTCACCACCGTGGATAGAAGCACCGTAATGGTGGCTATCCAAAGACTGAATATGTATAGGGTTCTCTTGTTCATTCTGGCTGCAAAGTTACGAGTTTTACGGCAAAAATCCAAAGAAATCATCATAAAACGCGATATAAATTCTTAAAAAAGATAAAAGGTAGTACCCAAATGCACCAAGACGAACGTAATTACTTTAAATTTTCGTAACTTTGCATCAAAATTACATTATAAAAACATGAGAAAAGTATTATTAGTTTTCCAACTACTCCTAGCAGTAGTCATGGCCAACGCTCAGATGCTGAACCCCGTGAAGGTGACCAGCACCTTGAAGACCAATGGGTCTGCGGAGGCAGAAATCGTATTTAGTTGTAAGATTCAACCTGGATGGCATGTCTATTCTACTGGCCTTGGCGCAGATGGCCCTATCTCCGCCAGTTTCAACGTCAACAAGATGGATGGTGCCGAACTGGTTGGCAAGTTAAAGGCAAAAGGAAAAGAGATTTCCACCTTCGACCCGCTCTTCGAGATGAAGTTGCGCTATTTTGAAGGCAGCGCTACCTTCGTGCAGAAGATTAAGTTCACCAAGCCAACGTATGTCATTGATGCTTACTTGGAATATGGTGCCTGCAGCGAGCAGAACTGTCTGCCACCAAGCGAGGCTAGCATCAAGAAGAGCGGCACTTCTCCTGCCGTAGATGGCAAGGAGGCTGCAAAGGACAATGCTGCAGACGCCAACAAGGTTGACGCAGCAGCGCTGGCTAAGGCACAGGCCGACTCCCTGGCAAATCTTGCCAATGCAGAGAAAGTGGACAGCACAGCCACTATCGACCCTGCCTTCTCGGTAGAAGCCAACAGCGATGACGCCAAGGCATGGTGGAAACCTGTGGTGAAGGAGTTGCAGGCATTCGGCGGCAACAACGACATCGCAAGCCATGGCATCCTATATATCTTCATCATCGGATTCGTGGGCGGTTTGCTCGCACTCGTGATGCCTTGCATCTGGCCTATCATCCCGATGACCGTGAGCTTCTTCCTGAAACGTGCCAAGAACGACAAGAAGAAGGGTATCCGTGATGCTATTACCTACGGATTGAGCATCGTGATCATCTATCTGGTTCTCGGTCTTGCGGTAACAGCCATTGCAGGCCCTAGCACCCTGAATGCCTTGAGTACAAGTGCTGTTTTCAACATCATTCTCTTCCTGCTCCTGGCTATATTTGCATTCTCCTTCTTCGGATGGTTCGAAATCAAGTTACCAGACAGTTGGGGAAATGCCGTAGACAGCAAGGCTTCCAGCACCACAGGTCTGATTTCCATCTTCCTGATGGCATTCACCCTCGTACTGGTCAGCTTCTCCTGCACCGCTCCTATCATCGGATTGCTGCTGGTTCAGACGGTAACATCTGGCGACTGGCTCGCTCCTACCGTGGGTATGTTTGGTTTCGCCCTGGCTCTCGCCCTTCCATTTACCCTCTTCGCCCTCTTCCCATCCTGGTTGAAGTCGGCTCCAAAGTCAGGTTCATGGATGGAGACCATCAAGATAGTGCTTGGTTTCATTGAGCTCGCCTTCTCTTTGAAGTTCCTGAGCGTTGCCGACCTGGCTTACGGCTGGCACATCATGGACCGCGAGGTGTTCCTCTCACTCTGGATTGTCATCTTCGGTCTCTTGGGTCTCTATCTCATCGGTAAGCTCAAGTTCCAGGTAGACGCCATCGGTGGTGACATCAACAAGCCAATGCCAGTGGCTTGCATCATGCTGGGTCTCTGCTCTCTGGCATTCTCAGTATATATGATTCCAGGTCTCTGGGGTGCACCATGCAAGGCTGTCAGCGCTTTCGCTCCACCAATCAACACCCAGGATTTCAACCTCAACAACAAGACCGTGGAATCTGAGTACAAGGACTACGAGACGGGTATGGCCGCAGCCAAGGCAGCAGGCAAGCCTGTGCTCATCGACTTCACCGGTTTCGGTTGCGTGAACTGCCGCAAGATGGAGGCTTCCGTATGGACAGACCCATCAGTGGCTGACAAACTGACAAAGGACTACGTGCTCATCTCACTCTATGTAGACGACAAGACTCCATTGCCACAGCCAATGGAAGTAGAGTTCAACGGCGAGAAGCGTACCCTTCGCACCATCGGTGACAAGTGGAGCTACTTGCAGGCAAGCAAGTTTGGCGCCAATGCCCAGCCTTTCTACGTAGCTGTAGACAACGAGGGAAACCCTCTTACCGGTTCGTTCGGCTTCAAGGAAGACGTAAGCGCTTACCTCGATTTCCTGAACAAGGGTTTGGATCAGTATCGTAAATAATATTAAAACAAGCATATCGGAAGCGAGGATGGCATATTATTTGCTACCTCGCTTTCGTCATTTTAATCAGAAAATGACATGCATGGAGACAATGACATGCATGGAGTAAATGAACTGCATTGAAAATATCAACAAATAATATAAGTATGAACACAAAAGAAGTTCCAGTCCTGCTTTTGACAGGCTATCTGGGCAGCGGCAAGACAACCCTGCTCAACAAGATTTTGGCAAATAAGAAAGGTATCAAGTTCGCTGTCATCGTAAATGATATCGGCGAGGTGAACATTGATGCGGCACTGATAGAGAAAGGTGGCGTGGTAGGTCAGAAAGACGATTCGCTCGTTTCCCTGCAGAACGGTTGCATCTGCTGCACTTTGAAGATGGACCTCGTGGAGCAGTTGAAGGAAATCGTAGACATGAAGCGCTTCGACTATATCGTAATTGAGGCAAGCGGTATCTGCGAGCCAGCTCCTATCGCCCAGACCATCTGCTCCATCCCATCTCTCGGTCCACAATACATCAAGAACGGCATCCTGCGCCTCGACAGCATCGTTACCGTGGTAGATGCCCTCCGCATGAAAGATGAATTTGCCAACGGTTCCGACCTGATGAAACAAGATATCGACGAGGAAGATCTGGCTTCACTCGTTATCCAGCAGATGGAGTTCTGCAACATCATCCTGCTGAACAAGGCGGCAGAAGTAGAGCCTAAGGAGTTGGAGCATCTGAAGCAGATTATCCGCGCCATCCAGCCTAAGGCAGAAATCTTTGAGTGCAACTACGGAGATGTAGACCTCGACCTCATCGTCAATACCCATAAGTTTGATTGGCAGACCGTAGCTACCTCTGCAGGCTGGATTCAGGAGATTGAGGCCGAAAGAAACGGTGAAAAAGAAGAAGAAGACAAGCACGAGCACCATCATCACGATGAAGACGAGCACGAGCATCATCACGACCATGAGCATGAGGATCACGAGCATCATCATGACCATGACCATCATGATGAGCATGGACATCATCACCACCACCATCACGACCACGACCACGATCACGAAGGCGGCGAGGTGGAGGAATACGGCATCGGAACATTCGTATATTATCGCCGTAAGCCATTCGACCTGTCACTCTTCGATGAGTTCGTAGCAAGAAAGTGGCCTCGCGACGTGGTTCGCGCCAAGGGTATCTGCTATTTCGCAGACGAGCGCGACATGTGCTACGTATTTGAGCAGGCAGGACAGCAGAAGACCGTGAAGCAGGCAGGACAGTGGCTCGCCACCATGCCAGCCGACCAGCTCGCAGAACTCCGCAAGAACAACCCTCAGCTCGAAAAGGAATGGGATGAAGAATATGGCGACCGCATGATCAAGCTCGTCTTCATCGGTCAGCACATCAAGGAACAGAAGGATGCCATCATCGCAGAACTCGACAAATGCCTGGCACTCTAATGTACTTGAAGGAAGACTAATGTCCTCAAAGGAAGATAAGTCCTTGAAGGAAGATGAATGAAAATGCAGAAAAAAGCCTATAAAAAGAGGCTATTTCTTGACTTAAGATAGAAAACGGAGGGAAAATTGCAGAATTTTTGCAGTTTTTTCTCCGTTTATACTTTTAATTCGTTTTTTTTTGTTAAATTTGCACCCGATTAATAATAATTAGCGAATGTATAAAGAAATGAAGACCGATTTTCGACCTGCATATATCAAGGACTTTGAGGCTTGCTGGAATATCATCGACCAAGCTCGTCGCTCCATGATTGCCTCTGGCCGCCACCAATGGACCAGCGACTATCCTGCCGAACACGACATAAAAGAAGATATCAACAATGGCAATGCCTACGTACTCACTGTAGATGGCGAAATAGCTGTCTATGGAGCAGTCATTCTCAATGGAGAACCTCAGTACGATTTCATCGACGGCAAATGGCTTACCACTGGCGACTACTATGTAATTCATCGCTTCGCCACTCTCCCTAAATACCAACGAGAAGGATTCGCACGTATATTTATTAATAAGGTGAACAGTCTCTGCGAAGTAGAAAAGGTGCCAAGCATCAAGGTGGATACCAATTTCGACAACCTGCCGATGATTGGCCTGCTTTCGAGCATGGGATTCAGCATCTGCGGCAGAATCAACTATGGCAACCGCGGCATGCGATTCGCTTTCGAGAAGCTTACCATACAACCGCAAATTTATTAAGATTCTATGGAAGATAAAATGATATTGATGAGAAGCTTGGTTGAACAACTCAACCAGGCTTCTGACGTTTATTATAACGGCAAAGGGGAACTGATGACCGACTATGAGTGGGACGCCAAGTTCGACCAACTCAAGAAACTGGAGGAGGAAACCGGCGAAGTGCTGCCCGACTCTCCTACCAACAAGGTTTCAGAAGACACCATCGTGGGCAAGAAGGAAGAACACGAATTTGCCGCCCTATCACTTGCCAAGACCAAACTGGTGAGCGACCTGGTGAAATGGGCAGAAGACCGCCCTATCTGGATTTCCTGGAAACTGGATGGTCTTACCCTTGTGGTAACCTACGACAACGGAAAGCTCTCGAAGATAGTAACCCGTGGCAACGGACATATCGGAACCAACATCACCCATCTGGCTTCTGCCATCAGTGGCATTCCTAAGACCATCAAAGAGAAAGGCCATCTCGTGATTCGTGGCGAAGCCGTCATCTCGTATGCCGACTTCGAGCAGTTTATCATCGAGAGTGAAGGCGATTATGCCAATCCGAGAAACCTTGCTTCCGGTTCCCTGTCGCTGAAAGACGCCGAGGAAGTAAAGCAGCGACATATCCAATGGATTCCCTTCACCCTGGTTTACACCGAACAGGAAATCAATTCATGGGGAGAACGCATGCAGATGCTGCAGGATTTAGGCTTCAAACCGGTGGAAAGAACCCGAATCGAACATCCTGACGAAGAAAGCATCCAGGCTGAAATCAATCGCTTTACCCAAAAGGTGACCGACAAGACCAACCCTTATCCTGTGGATGGACTCGTTATCTGCTACGATGATACAGCTTACGCAGCTACCGGTTCCGTAACCGGGCACCATGCCACAAGAGCCGGTTACGCCTTCAAATGGCAGGATGAACATGCAGACACAGAACTGGACCACATCGAATGGTCGTGCGCAGCCAACACCATCACTCCGGTGGCAGTATTCAAACCGGTAGAGCTGGAAGGAACCACCGTTCAGCGTGCCTCACTCTGCAACGTAAGCGAATGCGAACGGTTGGGCATCGGCGGCAAGGGAAGCAAACTGCAGGTAATCAAGGCAAACAAGATTATCCCGAAGGTAATCAATGTAACGGAACCGATGGGCATCTTCGAGATTCCAACCGAATGCCCGGTCTGCCACGCCGAGGCTACCGTCAAGGAAAGCGAAAGCGGAACGAAGACCCTGCATTGCAGCAATCCTCACTGTGCAGCCAAGCAGATTAAGAAGTTTGCCAGATTCGTGAGCAAGGAAGGCCTCAATATAGAAGGAATCTCAGAACAGACCATCTGGAGACTGGTAAACGAAGGACTGATCAGTGAATACGCTGACTTCTATCACCTCAATGACCATGCCTACGAGATAGCAACCTGGGATGGTTTTGGAAAGAAGAGCGTTACCAACATGCTGGAAAGCGTAAGAAAGAGTCGCCAGACAGATGGTCGCCATCTGCTCTATGCCCTCAACATTCCTCTCTGCGGAGGCGATGTGGCAAAGAAGCTCATCGAGCGTTATCCGGTAAAAGAACTGATAGAGACCGCCCGCCTCTGCATGTTTGACGATGAGTTTGCCAGCATCGACGGCATCGGACCGGAAAAGAGCGCCAAGTTCATTGGCTGGTTCAAGGACGACACCAACTTCGCCCATGTACAGAACCTGATGAAGGAGCTGGAAATCGTTGAACAGGAACCGGTAGAGAAAGGAAGCGCCTGCGACGGCTTGACCTTCGTAGTAACCGGCGATGTACATCATTATAAGAACCGCAACGAACTGAAGGCTTACATAGAGAGCCAAGGCGGCAAGGTGACGGGAAGCGTCAGCAAGAGCACCAACTTCCTGATCAACAACGATGCAGCCTCTCAAAGTTCCAAGAATAAGAAAGCGCATGAGCTCAACATCCCTATCATTACAGAAGATGAGTTCGTTGAGAAATTCGGATAAAAAAAATCGAGAAATTCGGTTAAAAACAAGAAATCCCTTAGGCTTCAATCAAGTCTAAGGGATTTCTTTTTGTATAGTTAATCCAGGAAATTAGTGTGTTCCGCAATATTGTCCCATAAAGAGGATACCACCACTCTGTGTGTCCTGAATCATATAGACGAACGGATGGTCGGCATGAAACTCTACATTGCGTATCTCCATAGGAGCCAGCGATGTGAGCATAACGGCAGCAGTTACGGCAGCCGCCTTGGTACCACGCTCGCTTACTTCAATCTTAGCCTTCTGCAGCATCTTGCTTACAAAGAAAGGGCCATTGGCAAAATGGGTGAAGTTTGCCTCATTAGGATTGAACATGGATGGCGCGCCCAAGCCGCTGATGATATCATTAAGCGGCAACTCCTGCTCGATGGTAAACTTAGGCAGTTTCAGGTTCACCATGCATTCCTCCATGCTGTTTCCCAGGTTCGTTATCTTCTCGGCATCCAATCCCTTCATCATGTCCTGGATGCTCTTGCCCTCGTTAGGAAGAAGCACCATCATGCGATAGGTGCCGTTGCCGTAAGGAAGGTCGATAGCCTTGAAGGTATCATTCTCCGAATAGAAGAACTTCTTAACCTGATGCATCATCTGCACTTTCTGAATATCACGGGTGTAACCGCGGAAGTTGGCTTCCTTCGTATTGCGTGCATCAAACTTCGACTGCCATGTACCATTGAAGAAGATGGCATTCATCAGATAGGAAACAGCCTGAGGATCCACCTGACTGATAATCTGCGGAATCATGCCATGGGTCTTCTCCTTGCACCAGCCATTGATGCGGTCGGTGGTTTTACCGGATGTAAAGTCAAGGCTTTCGATGGCAGCCTGATAATTGTCGCCTACCTTCTTGCTGAATGCATTGTTCACAGAGAAGCTCTTGTTGACAGCGATGAAATTAGCTATCTCCACTTTAGTCTGCTTGTCAAGTCTACCTGCAGTTTGGATAATAGCCTTGTAGGTTTCATTTAACTCATCCACGTTAACACCTTCGCAGCCAATGGCTTTCAATATCTCCTGCTGAGTAGTTCCATCAGCACCATTCGCCAACATACCCATCAGATAAGCCACACTCATAGGAGAAACCACCTGTGAAGAATGACCTGAGAGCTTGTCGAAAAGACGAAGGGCGAAAACATTATTCTTATGGATAATCTCTCGCTGGGAATCAGAAAGAACCAGATAACTGTTGTCCAAGTCCTCTGCATTCTTGCCCATATCGTTACTCTTGCTTGCATTAGAATCGCCATTTATCTTCTTGCTGCTGGCGCAGGAAGTCATTGCCATAGCTGCCGTCATCATGAGGGCAGCAGAAGCCATTTTGCTAAAATTACTCTTCTTCATAATCATTCATATTTGTTGATAATCTGTCTATGAAATGCAAGTTTCGACGATTTCTTGCATCAGATAGTCCAAATTTAAGACTCATTAACAGCCTGCTTGCCTAAAGCCCCATCATCTGCCTGCTTGCCTGGCATCACACGCAGATGGTATCTGTTGCCGTCAAACTCCACGCGCATCAGACTCTGCGGATTGGCTATCTTGGCCAACTCAAGAGCTACATGCCCCATCGTTCTGCGAAGATTCAGTTCAATGCACGAAACCAGTTCCAGCTGTCCATCCTTTGAAGCTATCATCATATCCACACCAAAAGGACCGCTATAGATATCCTTCAACGCAGGTTCCATAACATCTATAATTCGCTGACGTGCAGAAGAAAGAGTCTCTTCACTCACGTATTGCTTCAAGATATCCAGCTTATCCTCTTCCGAGCAGAGCAGGTTGCCGGAATAAGCATTCTTGATGGTATCAAACAACGAGAGTCCCAGATAGTTCACCTTGCCGTCACGCATTTCGAACTCCATGCCGAAGTCTTTCACCTTATTATAATAAGGCTCCACGGTAACGCCACCCTGGTGCACAATGATGTTGCGGGTCCAGCGTTCAAAGGCAGGATATTCGCCAGCTGTTCTAAATTCATCGGCAGCCACATACTTCACGCCCCTGCCGCTGCTGCTCCAGGGAGCCTTGACCACAGCCTTGCCCTGCTGCAGCACCAACGCCTTCACCTTCTCATAGGAATCAGCATATACTACGCCCTGCTGCAGATGCTGGGCAGCCCACTGCCTGCTGCTTATCATGCGTACCTTATTTAGTGTATCGTCGGTAGGCAACATGATGTCGGGCACGCCCATTCGCTCCAGCTCATGTTTCAGACTCAAGTTCCATCCCCAGGGATGAATGCTGTCAAGAAACTCCGTCTTAAGCGCATGTTCCAACTGAACCTTGGTTATAAACTCAACTTTTTCTGCAAGATGCTCCCCCAAATGGCGCACCTTGTCGAGTGCATTGTCGATGTCATCAACAAGCACCCAATCACCCTGATCTGCCCACAAGGCAGGAATAAACGCCAGGTCGCTTCGCAACTGTCTTCCTGCATGAGGTGCGGTGAACTGCTGCAAATTTGCGGCCAAAGCCAAATCGTGTTCCGGATTGAAGATATGTAGTTTCATGCTGCAAAGTTACAAAATAAAGAGGAACAAAATGAGATTCATGACAGGAAAGATACGGACATA
>OGKS01000593.1_pt1 | contig 19771 bp, 25 predicted proteins | sample 1572491 | NCBI WGS metagenome assembly OGKS01 (sample SAMEA2582153, study PRJEB24529) | metagenome | biome: Human gut stool | place: China | collected 2011
ATGCATTCTCATAATTTGAAAAACCAGAGGTCGGATCCATACAGGTACTCACTTCGGTACGAACAAAAGATACCCCATATTTTTGGCATAATTCGTACGGCTCTTTGAGCCATACATCGTAATACCAGTCTGCAGGATCATCATACATATTATCCTCATAACTTCCGTCTTTGTGAATCGTGATGACCGGTTGCTTTAATTCTTTGTTTTGATAATGATTGATCGCAGGAATCACGAGATTTCCCAAACGGACGGCATCCACACGGACATTATCGTAAACACCCGGTTCTATGGTTTTCGTTCCTTTCGGAATAACAGCTCTTGCATAAGTATCTGTTGTTTCCTGAATCTCCAGCTTCTTTCCGTCTGCACAAATATCAATCAGGATTTCATGATCACCGTAAGGATTTATCACCCCTTCCTGCGCGCCCACATAGATATTCTGCTTATCAAAACCTTCCTTAGACACAAACGTCATCTTACCTGTCTCTGTAGAAATAATACTCGGAAGATAAACCGGAAGAACCGGATCATATGCCTCGCCTTTTTCGGTATCAATGCCTACAATTGCATAATCTCCGATCTTTTCCGGTCTTCCGTCACTGTGCGACGCAATATTGATTCCATGCTTTGCACATGCTTCCGGAAAATAATTCATACCGACATCTTCAACCAGACATACGGCATCCTTTTGATATTTCCAGATTGCATCCGCATAGGAATTATTGACAGCACAATATTTGTCCATATCAGGCGTTCCATCTGCATGAAAGACAATTGCCGGTTCTGCTTCTAACTCATACATGATCGCACTGTTTGGCAGATCCGCATATCTCTGTGCGATCAAAGCCATGTAACGTTTCACCATCTCGCTTGTCTGCGGATCCGATAGCCAGCTATTATCATAAAAAATGTTTTTCGCATGTTTTACATCATGTCCTGGAACTTCAGAGTAACTAAGCATCAAGGAAACATTATTCTTCATACACCAGCTTACAATCTCATCCAGCACCTGAAGTTCTGTTACGTTAATCTGATCTACATTGGAGCCTTTTGACAAATAACTCAGAGAATACATGAGACGTATACAATTCATTCCGTTTACTGCCTGAAAACTAATTTCTTCCTCGGTCACATAATCGGAAGTCAGGCCGCCGGAGTACACATCATTTACATCAATGTCTGCACGGTAATTGTTGATCTGACCTCTGTTTTCCATAATGACTCCGCTGAGCATAGGAAGCTTTTTATTGTCTATAGATTTTAATTTTGTTTTCTTTACAATATTATCTGTAATAATTGTCTTATCATAATGATTGTTTTTTACCAGCTTATCATAACTTACATATTGAGAATTGTGCATTCGCTTCTTTTGCACCGCTGTTGGTGCAATCTTTTTCGTTCCCTTTTTCTGCACTACAATTTTCATATCGATTTTGCGGTTCAGTGTATCTTTCACCGTAATAGTTGCGACTCCTGACTTCTTTGCAGTGACAATCCCCTTTTTGTTTACACTCGCGATCGATGCAAGATTCGATGAATAGCTTTTCGGTGTTGCCCATGCTAGTCGCAGCCGGTAAGTTTCACCCACTTTCATCGTCCGGTTCGATTCTACCCACTGATATTTGCTATCGCAGAAACAGGGTTCACATACCGACAACTTACATTTGTATTTTTTCCCCGAAACATTGGCCGTAATGACTGTATCACCATAAGATTTTGCAGTAACCTTACCTTTCGATGTAACGGTTGCGATCTTGGTGTTAGAACTGCTCCATTTGATCTTCTTTTTGGTATTCAAATGAAAAACATAAGTATCTTTTAACCCAAGTCCCACACTTTCTTCTAACCCCAGACGATTGGAAGCTTCCGTTACCGTAACATTGAGCAGAGAACCATCTATGCCAAAAGCACCCAATAGTAATACTGCGATCAACATAAAACTGATCCATTTTTTCACATTTTTCATACACGAATCCTCCTTTTAAACTATAAAATAATTTTATCAAAGGACTCTTTGGGTTTGGTGTGCAACTCTGCCCACTATTCGTGTCTACGAATAAAAAGAATAATATATTAGTCTTATCTTGATAAAATCAGCGAATAAGACTAACATAGAATAAAATTAATGGATAAATGGAACAAAGCAACAAAAGGAGTATAAAAGTGGTTAATTGTATCATCGTCGGACTTGGAGGCTTTATCGGAGCTGTAATACGTTATCTGATCGGACTGATTCCCGTCAGTCCCCAGAATGGTTTCCCAATCAAGACCCTGCTGATCAATATCTTAGGCGCATTTGTAATTGGTCTGGTGGTCGCTTTTGGGGCAAAAAAGGAATGGAATCCGCAGTTAATTCTGTTTTTGAAGGTCGGAATATGTGGAGGATTTACGACTTTTTCCTCCTTTGCTCTTGAGACAAATCAACTGATCGAGCGAGGTGCTCCATGGAGTGCCGCCTTGTATGTTATCCTCAGTGTCGTTGGCGGCTTGGCCGCAGTCTATGCCGGATTAGGTCTTATTGGTAAATAACAAAAAAATTGGGGCAGGTCACACAGACCTGCCCTCGTTTATTCCCACTATTTATTATCCTGCAGCACATGCTCAATCATATCCGAATCGAATGTGCCTGAACGGATCATGGCGATTTCTCTGGCAAATGGCTCGTAGCTCTTTTTGTTGTTTTCCGGATCTTTGATGTACGGTGATTCCAGTATCTTGGGAACCTCTTCAAAATCCGGATGATTCATGATGTACATAAGTGCATCAAAACCGATCTTTCCGAATCCAAAATTCTCATGTCTGTCCTTGGCAGCTCCGGGCTCGTTTTTGCTGTCGTTCATATGGAACACCGCAATCTGATCCTTGCCGATAAGTTTATCGAACTTCTCCATCACGCCATCAAAATTATGTATGATGTCATAACCGGCATCACTGGTATGACAGGTATCAAAGCATACCCGAAGCTTGTCATTACAACTTACACCATCGTATATCTGTGCCAGTTCCTCAAAGTTTCTGCCAATCTCACTGCCTTTTCCCGCCATCGTTTCAAGCGCGATATTACATTTTGTATCCGCTGTCAGAACTTCATTCAGTCCCTTTACGATGCTTGCAATTCCAATATCCACACCCGCTCCCACATGTGAGCCAGGATGTAGAACGATCGTCTGTGACCCCATAGCTGTCGCACGATCAATCTCCTTCGCAAGAAACTCCACAGCAATCTCATATGTAGCCGGATTCACAGTATTTGCAAGATTTATGATATATGGAGCATGCACGACAAACTCATTGATTCCGTGCTCAGCCATAAGTGCATGTGCCTCTTCGATTCTTAATTCTGATATTTCTTTTCTCCTCGTATTCTGAGGAGCACCGGTATAAAGCATGAATGTATTTGCTCCAAATGATACGGCATCCCTGACCGAACCAAGCATCATTTCTTTTCCTGACATGCCAACATGGCATCCTAATTTCAACATCGTGTATGATCTCCTTAACGGTTATATTCTTTCAAATCTTTCATACTTGCATAGAAAGGCCTCTTCTCTCACTTTGTATATACAAAAACAGTAAGAAATATCCAGAAATCCTTTTGATACCTATATTATATCAAAAATTACGAGGAGATGCATGTATTAATCAGCGTTTCCCTAGCTTAAAGGCCGTAGACATTAAGTGATAAACATGATACATTTATGGAGAAGAGAGACATATAATCTTCTCCATATTTTTTTGGAGGAAATTATATGGGTAAAATAAATATGCAGGATTTCGCAAGATTCCAATGATTAAGAAAGTGCATGATGTGCTTATATATCAGAGAACATACCATAAAGACATTGTTACTCGGTTTTTTCCGAGAGAAGGATTTGAGGATCTGGTATTTACTTCTAAGACGAACAATCCTATCAATGCAGCTAACATCAAAGATTCTATCGATTATATTGTAGATCGTATTAACAGAGAAAATCCGGAGCAGCTTGATCAGAATGCCACTGCGCCCACAGCTAGGCAGCCCAGATAATAAAAATAGTTTCGCAAACGCCTAATAACAGCATCAGTAAAAGGAGGAATCGACGAATGAGGCAACGAAAAATGAAACAACGGAAATCAAAACAAAGCAAATCATTAGCAAAAATCCTGACCTTGGGGATTGCCGTAGCTACGGTCGTGTCATCCATGAGTGTACCTGGTGGATTGCTCGCACCGGAAACGGTATACGCGGACGACAACACCGGGACGGCAGAGCCCGGAGATCAGGGCACAGAGCCACAGGAGGAAACAATTCAGTTTGAAGTGAGTATATGGCCAAACGATAGCGCTACCGTATATGTTATGCAGGTGACAAATCTGGTAGATACTGATACGATGAGCTATCAGTATAGTATCAATGGCACAGATTATTACTCATTGCAGACACTTCAGACGCAGAAGACATTTGGCGCCAATCAGACGGTTGATCTTCACGTCAGAAAGGTCGGATCAGGCGATAAGATTTTGGCAGCTGGCAATCGTGAGATCACAACTCCGCGCGCCAGCGACGTTCCGACGATTTCCGGTGCTAACAAGTTTTCGGACCGCACGGAGGTGACGATCACAGCGACCACCGGTGCGAGCATTTATTACACAACAGATGGTACAGTGCCAACAAATAAATCGCAGCGGTACAATACAGCGATTGCGCTGACAGAGACGACTACGATCCAGGCGATTGCGATAGAAGATGGTCATATCATGAGTGATGTGGTCGGAATGGCATTTACGAAAGAATCATCCGGCGGCAGTAGTTCGGATGGGGGCACTTCCGGTGGAAGCAGTTCCGGCAGTAGCTCGGACAGTGGCAGCAGCTCCGGCAGCAGTTCATCAGGCGGTTCCACCGACAGCGGATCTGAAACTGCTCCGCCACAGGAGGATAACAAGGACAAGACTACGACTAAGACTAAGACTGAAACCAGAGAAGATGGTACAGTTGTGACCACGACTGAAATCCGGGCAGAGGACGGTTCCGTACAGATCAAAACCGAGATCAGAAATGAAAAGACAGGAATGAATATCGTGGTCAATGTATCGAAGAATACCAAAGGGAAGATTACTTCAGCTACCGCAGAAATTCTTGATAGAGGTTTTGGCAATGTGAAGATCTCCGGGGAAGCACTTTCAGAGATCGTAAAGGCAGCAGGCACGAAGAAGGTAAAGACCACAATCAAGATGCTCACGAAAAACGACTGGGTCATCCGGGAAGTGACGGTCAATGTAAATACGCTTCTGAAAAGAACCGTGAGACCTAAAAAAATGAAGATCATTGAGATAGATCCCGAAACAGGTGAGAAGCTTGTGGTCAGTAAAATGCCTTTCAGGGTAGCGGCAGATGGAAGCGTTGAACTGGATCATAATGAGCTGGGTCACGGAATCTATGAGTTAGTGACAGCCGATGAGGAAGAAGCACTCACGAAACAGATACTGCGGTCGATCAAAGCCACGAAACAATCAGCTACCATCCGCGAGAAGCAGGGGACGTACTTCTGGTTTGAGAAAGGGGTCAACTGGTACAATGTTGATAAAGTGACTTTTTCGGTTCTCAATCCGGATGTGGCGCGCGTTAGCTCAAATGGCAGGATCACGGGTCTGAAGCCCGGAAAGACAGTCGTCAAGGCGGTTGTCAGACTGGAAAACGGTCAGTCAAAGGTCATAAGAATGCCCGTAACCGTAAATAAGAAGAAGTAGCAGCTGTTGGAAATACGTTACTGGAATGAGGCACGAGTGAACAATAATGGGATGACGGAATCTGGCTGACAAACACCCCCCCTGGGGCTTGTGGTTTTTCAGTGCTATGGTAAAGTAGGTACAGAAAAATCGAAGTCTCCGGGGGGAATTTTTATGCACATGGCAGATGCGCTGGTCACTCCGGCTGTGGCAGGTACGATGTATGCTTGCTCGGCGGCAGTGGTAGCTTATTCAATAAGAAAAGTACGGCTAGAAAATGATCCGAAGAAGATACCACTTATGGGTGTGATGGGAGCATTTGTTTTCGCAACGCAGATGATTAATTTTACGATTCCGGGAACCGGATCGAGTGGACATCTGTGCGGTGGTATGCTGTTGTCCGCACTGCTCGATCCATCTGATCCACTTTTTCTGCCATAGGCATCCTCCTTCTCCCTGAAATAAAAAATCCGCCCAGATTAGAACCTAATCTAATCTGAACGGAATACTCATTCAGGCTTGTTATTTTCCAAGCAGAAATATTTTTAATCATTGCCCTTTTGTTAGCTACACTAGCTGTTAGCAGAAAAACAACAAAAAAACGGCAATGATTTTTCTACCCTTCCTGTAAATCCATGTCAAAATAAGAAAACTGAAAATCATCTAAGTTAAGCACCTCTCGCTGACAAATGAGTGACATTGTCACCCTGAGGGTTCAACCATTCCGTTCCTACGAATTCATATTTATGGCTACCATTCTCATTTAGCAATGCAGTAATGATAACACTGTTTTCTTATTAGATTACTTATATTATAACGTGTACGAGGTCGGATGTCGATTGTTTTTTGACCATTATTTACTCCGCATTACACGTACTCTCTTCTATGTTATAAAATCAAGCATCTTCTGCATATACACCATCTCCATAATATAGAAAAGAGGAGTCCCCGCAGGTTCTCCCCCGGTCGCAGGCCTCACAGGTTTCTGCAACGCGATCACTGTATTTGCAGTTTATTCCTCAATGGGAATGGGTTTTCGGTCTCCATCCCGACCACTGGAACAGGTTTAAGGTCTCTGTTCCGACCTTATATACATCTTTTATATTTTAATTATGCAAGATAACTTTAGAATCTGCAACAAGTTGTTGCTAAATTAACTGCTTATTTATGAACTCAATTCCGTTACCAGTGAAGAATATCTTTTTGTCCGGTTCTTTATATCCTCCTCACTGACACCATAATAACAATATAAATCTCTGGCTATTTTCTTAAACCTTTTTATGACCGACTTATTTCCAGAGTAAGATATTCCAAATATATTCCAGGTATAATCTACCTCTATTTCCATTAAATCCTCACCAATTTTTATTTCATATAAATGAAAATCCATGGGAATTACATTATCAGGCATTTGGTCAATCAATTTATTTCTAATTTCCATTTCATTCAAAAAATTTTTAACAGATTCTTCATTATGAAAATCTGGTTTTGGAATATCCTTCCTTTGGCCCAAAAGTTCTGGTTTATGCTGCATAATCAAACTAGCTTTTAGATTTTTCTGTCGTTCTATCCAATTTGTTGCGGCAGGATTGATTTCCACTAAATCATAATGATCCTTTGCGTATTGCACCACTTCCGCAAGGGTATGCGGGTTGGCCGCTATTCTCTTTTCTATCCTTTTTCGTCTGGATTGATAGATAGCATTTCGGATTCTAATCTTTAGAGATTGCTTTTGAGCTTCTCCAAATATAAAAACACTTGTGGGACCATCTTCACCATTTATTATGGAAACTTGATTGATACTTTTATTTTTCATAAGTGCCCTCTACTCACAAATCCCGATTATATCGGTGATTCACAATCTTTTAGCCAAAATCGCAGCTCCATAACCGTCACAGCAATTTTATACTTTACTTCGATTTCAATCTTTTCTGGTGGATTGGCTAAAAGCCTGTCAATATCATTTTCCTCAACACCAGCCATTTTTGCTATCGTTAGCTTGGATATGCCATGATAGGAAACAAGCACTTCCAAAAAACCGCTTAATTGCCTATCCTTATCTTCAATCGCTCCAAAATACAGAAATCCTGCTTTACTAAGTATTTTAAGACGCAATGCAGGATCATCTGGCAAACATTCCACATTGCCCATTACTACTCCATCTACTGTTTCTTCAGTTATTTCTAAATATTTTGAAAGAGTATTTTTATTAAAACGATACTCCTCAATTAAAGAAGTCAACATTTCTGAAATATTTTTTGTTTTAATCATATTTGTGCCCTAACACATTGTTTCTTTACTCTGTCAACAATTTATCCAGCAACATCTGCCTATTGTTAATAAACATTTCTGTCACTTGATAACTCTCTGTTTCTTCATATTCACATAAATGTATGCTTCCATTATCAAAACAATAGATATCTGCATCTGGTATACCTAACAGAATAGGCGAATGTGTAACTATAAAAAATTGTGCTCCCTCTTTTGCACATCTATATATTTGTATTAACAATGTAAGCTGTCTCTGAGGTGATAATGCAGCTTCCGGTTCATCAAAAAGATACAGACCATTTGGCTGCAAATTGTTCTGCGCTAACGCGAGAAAACTCTCTCCATGTGACTTTTCATGATATTTAGCAGAAGGATGCGCAAAATCTGCATATTCTTCTTCCTGCGTTGCAACATTATAAAAACTTTCGGCTCTAAGAAAATATCCCCATTTTTCCTTCCGATAGCCTTTTGAAATTCTTATCGCATCACATAATTCTGAATGTGTATCATGCGTAGAAAAAACATAATTCTTTGTTCCACCCTCAGGATTAAAACCATGTGCTACGGCAAGTGCCTCCAATAAAGTGGATTTACCACTGCCATTTTCTCCGACAAAAAAAGTAACCGGTTTGTTAAAATCAAGTTTTTTAACACCCCAAAAAGCCTCAATTCTCTTTAAATAACTATCGTTATCAATTCTATCCCAATCGAATGTTACTCCTTGTATAAATTGATTATTCATTTAATTACCTTTGCTTTATTTTTTTATCTGAATTGTACCGTCTGCTATGACAAACTGCACATTCAACTCGGACATAATATCTTTGTGCTGTGTCCGGTTATATGCTAAAATTTCCCGGATATCGCTTGCATAATCCTGATAGGTCAGGTTATCGCCCGGATTATTTAACAGGTCATCCAGTGTTTTCGGCAGACCATGTATCGTTGCATTTTCCACGGAAAGGTCTCCAAGCGATACACTGCCGCCAGTTGCCTTATGTAAAAATTTTTCCACATCCGTCGCAGCTTTTAACAGATACTTTTCTTTCTCAGACAATGCCTGTATTTCCGAATCCATAGAAAAATAAATATCCATCAGCTCCTCCGAATGCTTTGACAGAACATCCTCTATCTTCTGTTTCATTGCATTATCATTAATGCCATCGACACTTACCTGACCATCCGCCCCAATTTTTATGGAAAACGTGGAATCTGAAATATCCATTCCCGCTTCTTGCAAATCAACAGATATCCTGTCTTTTACTGTGGTATTCATTTTTGCACTTGCATTCGCACTATCCAGCTCTGTTGCGGTACAAAAGATATTTAAAAGGGCATTTTCCTGCTCCGTCAGTTCTTTGCCTGCCGCCTTCTTTTCCAGTAAATTGTGAATCTGCTCATCATCCGGCACTGCCCCACCCTGCATGACAGCTTCTGCCTGTTCCTGATGCAGTTTCTCCATCTGCTCTGTATAATAAGTTTTGTACTTCTGCCGGATTTCCTTAATTGCACGCATCTCCTCCGTATCGATTAAGCCTTCCTGCATCTGCTTCCTGACTGTCCCTTCATACTTCTGAACCTCTGCCATTTCCTGATAAGCTCCATGGCTTTTATCCGCCTGCGTTGTCTGGAAGGAAAGATGATATTCGGCATCCGGGTTTACCGTCGAACCGTTCTTTGCCTGTACCTTCACGGTATAACCTCTGTTGTCCGAATTCCAGTTCGGTATGGTAATACTAAGACCGCCATTTCCATTCTCTTTCCCAATGCCGACCTGATTGCCTTCCTCATCATACAAAACCATCTCATAATCACAGCCTTCCGGTATATGATCTAAAATGATCGTAATATCCTTATTATAGGTATCCTTCGCGAAACTTAATGCCCGGTACTCTGTAATATTGAATTCGTAATAGTCCACATCCTCCGTATCCGATAAACTTCCCTTTAAATATCCGTCCGGCTTATTGATAAGTGCCGTCAGATCCAGTGTTCTTCCAAACACATCCTAATCCGTATATTTATTTGTTTTCCAGAAATAATCATTGGAAACTTTACTATTTTCTACTGCAATATTTTTATCAGTGGGTAAACCTTTTTTCTTAAAATCATATCCCACAAGCTGCGCATGCATCTCTACTGTGCGGGTTATTACCATCTTTTCCTTCTCCTTGTGTATAATTGTTTTTCATAATACTTTCCTATATTCTTATGCTTTCCTGTCAAAAGATGAGCCTACAGTATAACAGGATTATCCGGTAAAATAATACTGCTTTTCTCATATGCTGCCGCCGCCAACTGGCTATTTAGATATTCGTTTTGTACAGCTTTTCGTCTTGCCTGTGCTCTTTTTACTGCTTCCTTTTCCTGTTTCTTCAAAATTATAGAAATTGATACTATGCATATGTATCAAAACCTACCTTATTTTTAGTTGTCGCTTCTATAGCAATCATATTTTCTGTTTTTTTATCTTCTTTTTCTTTATCCTCTTTCATTCTCTCCAGCCATTTGTCAATTTCTGAATCCGTACCAGTCTCTCCAAAAATGCCACAGGTTGTCATTTCGGTTCCATTATTCGTAAACTTAAACTCCACTGATATCAGTTTACTACCATGACTTATTGCCGCCTTCTGTGCATTTCGTATAACATCTGGCATAATTGCTAAATTTTCCTCAAGCCATTTCGCAGTTTTTTCATCTCCACATGCCTTTTGCATTACACTTCCGTCAATCAATACAGAAGCATTTTTGCATGGAGTCAAACATTTATACTTGTTAGTCAAATATTTTGAATAGTCTGATACATTTTTAAACTTATTGACTGAATTCATAGTGTATCCTGCATAATAATTCTTTTCACTATTCTTTGATGGCTTTACATTTTCATTTTTTACATTTCCGTATGTGTATGTATTGGCATACGATGATACTCCATTAATTCCCATACTGCATCTCTCCTTTCTATTTAGCCTTGATTTTTTATTTGCAGGCTATTGGGTTTTGTTCGATACGCTTACTGCCATTGTAAAATTTGCCTCATAAGAAGCTACTGCCTGACTTATTGTGACAGTCTTAGCAGACGAACTACTCTCAGCCACCAATCGAGTTCTGGCATCCTGAGCGGATAACCTTTTATTTTGCGCATATTCTTCATAAGCTGTTCTTTCCGCTTGTTTTTTCTGAATCCGCTTTTTTTCCTGTTGTTTCTTTACCTGATTTTCTATTCTCTTTTTATTTTCTATTCTGCGCTCCCAAAAACTATTTTTTGACTTATCATTAAAAATCTTCCCACCATTCCCATTGTTATAACCAGCACTCCACATCTCAGCATGACATTCTTCTTTTGATGCTCCATAATATATTGTAGAAAACGCTCCTCCGCATATACCGGACCATTTATCCGGTTGTGACCAACCCACTTGCAAATCATTTAATACCCATGCTTCATACTCTGGATCATTCTTCATTGCTTCAAAACCCGCCTCTGAAATTGTAACAGATATTGACTCGCCTGCTCTTGTGGGGTGCATTGGAATTTGAGATATTTTATTGTAAATGTACTGCTTGTATTCCACCATCGTCATATCTTTAGCAGACACAGAACCTATTTTTGAATTGCCCACTATACTTCCACTAGCTTCGCTCTTTTCTCTTACACTATCCGCAAACCTTGTATCTTCCTTCTCCTGATCTTTAGCCGCATTTTTCTGTTGGTACTGATTGTAAGCCCGTGTCATATAGTTCACATTAATTGTATTACTCATAGTAACCTCCACCAAATATATTTATATAATTTAACCCGTTGTGCTAGTTGATTGTTGATATAGAAAAACTTCAACAAAATATGCTATGCATGGCATTTAACAGTATATTCCGGGCATCCTGTGACATTGGAAAAATCAAGCAGCTAATTTTCTGAAATTTTTAACTTTTAAAAATAGGAAGGGATTTTTCGGGCTTTTTTAGTATATTTCACCAACTATGCAGTTTAAATAAAACAAGTAGCACAACGAGTTAATTTACCTAAACATGGTAATTACATATCTGCCAATTACTTTTTGACTGTTTTTTCTTCGTATAATTTTGCAATATCTTCTTTGTGTTGAAATATATCTTTCAGACGCAAGCGTTCCATATACTCATCGTCAGCCTTTTCTTGATATTGGCGTTTTTTTAATCTCTCTCTCTCCCAAAGTTCATTTAATTCATCTTTTTTACACTTTTTCGAATAAAAACTGTCTTTATCTTTGGAATGTGCATCAAACGCTCTCCCTGCCTCTTTTGTATGATCCTGCATATAGGAATAACCTTTATATCCATTTTCATCAATGTTTATTAAAGTTCCACCACACATCATATTTGAGCCATGGGCATCCTCTCTGATGATGTTCATCATTTTGTTTTTAAACTCTTTGTCCACCATCATTTTTTCAAATGCACTATTCGTTATTTGTACCGAAATATTCGATCCCCACGACATAGAATCTATTTCTTTCCAAATCTCTTTTTTAAAATTTTCCAATTTTTCTGACTCTGATAGCCCCTATGTTTGATTAACATCTGTTGCACCTGATGTAGTTCTTTTTGTAAAATCTTTTGTTTGAACAGAAAAATTACCTCCTAATATAGAATCAACACCCATGCAATTACCTCCTTGATATAATTTTATATTGTTTATTTCAATGACAGCTCCTCTAGCGTTCAGAGTAGCCCTTGTTCCCTTGCAATCCACAGTGACAAAGCTTTAAGCATCTCATCGGAATAGAGTGTAGGATTATATCTGTATATCCAGTAAACTGCCCGAAGATGGTGCCCTCATGCTCGCTGCCAAGTCAGACTGTATCTGCTGATAAGATACAGTTCCCTTTGCGTTTTCTCCATACTCCTTTTTTAGGCGTGCCAGTTCATCATTATAGATAGATGTAAATACACGTGCCCTTGCAAATTCTTCCTCTGTGCTTATGGCTTTCCAGTTCCTTGATTCAGGATTGTAAGACAGCGTTTTATTTCCATTGTTGTCCCAAAACATACAAGCCGCATTCATCTTTCCTCCTGTCTTTCTCATGCTTGATTCATAGATGGTTTTTCTGTCCGGGGAAACTGTCTCACCATGCTGCATACATAATTTTCGGTATGCCGCATCATCCCGCTTCCCGGTGTCAAATTCCTTCTGTGCAAGTTCCTTTATAGCTTTCTCGAATTCTTCCTCCGACATTGCAGGCTTATCACGTTTCGTCATAATATTATCCCAATTCGGTTTTGTGAATTGAATATCAACCGGCTTGAAACGCAGTGCGAAATTTCCATAATCACATTGTTACACCATTTACAATAAATTTGCGTATATTCTCTCCATCGACTAAGCGGAGAAACACTGTTCACAATAATTTCCATTACTCTATTTTTCACTATGCTTTGACATCAAAACTGCTTTTCAAATTTTCTTCATTTACGGATTCCCCTCCTACTATCGGAAGTCCTCTTTTTGCATTTCCCCATGCTTCATTATAAATCATGCACATTTCTGTTTGCCTCGCTGCCTCTGCATTCGTGGTATACATTGTCCATCCATTGTTGGAATAAGTTGCTACCATCTCCCCATTCTTATCATAAAATTCTATGTACTCACTATTGCCCGATGGCAGTTTCTGATACTTTACTTTCCCCTCAAGCAGAGTTGCGACAAAATCTATCGGCTTTAACACATTATGTCTATTTCTTGAAACAGCTTTTAATCCAGAAGTAATGATTCCCTTTCTATCCGGGGATACTTCTGATGTATAATTTTTCATCAATTTGTTAAAGCCATCTGATTTATTTTGAAATGTACCCTTTTCAAAATCTTTATAAGCCTGCGCTACAATCTGTTTTCTGTATTCTTCATCACTAATACCGCTTTTCTTTTTGGAAAACACATACTTATCGTTAAAATCGGGCAGATGGACACCGCCTATACTTCCTGTTCCTGAAAAAATCCTTTGTTGTAATGAACCATTGGACGAATTAACCTGCATTATTCCACCCTCTCCTGTAAATTTCCTAATTTATTCAGCATCTCATACATCCGGCTACTACCTAACATATAATTTTGCAAAACAAGAAACTTACCTGTCTGTTTGCTTTCTTGATATAACTTGATGTAGGCATCCTTCGCCTGATAAAAGCTGTCCTCCAATTCTTCAATCTCTTTTGTTGGCACTTCAGGAATATTCCCCTGAAAGACCTGTCCCCGGGCTGCTATTCTGGCACAGGATTTCTGCCATGCCACTTCCTGCTCATATTGCATATCCAGCCACTCAATTTCTTCTTTCGTCCATGGTGTACCACCTGCTGACTTATAATACTGCTCATTTCCATTTTTATAACGTTCCTCAATTTCAGAATAAAGCCTTGCATAACTCAATCCGCAGGCATTTACAACATCAGTATAGTCATACTGCCCTTTTTCTTCCCTAATTTCTTTTAATATTCCGGCTCTCATATCGCTGAACGATGTAACCGAATGCACAACTGTATGCTTAATTTTATCCATTAAATTTTCCCTGTTTTTCGATAATTGAGAAACCTCTAAAGTATCCTTATGAAACACTTTCTGGTCTTCATTTTGGCTTTCCTGTTTTCCCAAATATTCCCTATCAAACTTGAAAAAATCCGGCAGATGAATAGGATTACTTAAAAATGTAATTGACATATCTCTTTCTCCTTACTTAAAATCACTATCCAAGCGAAAAAGCACTATCCGTAACCGCTTCCGTCATAGCATTTGCTTCATAAGCATTAGACGCTTTTGACAACAGCCTTTCATTGTTCCACGACCGTAATAATCGGCTTCTTTCCTGTTCCTGCTTTGCAATCTTTTCATTCAACATTTCCTGCTGCTGTTTTTTAACCTGCGCCCGTTTTTCCAGATATTCTTCCAAAAGCTCTTTTTGTCTATCTTTCTTGTTGCTTGTCTTTTTATAAAAACTGTTTTGTGAACGAGCATAAAATTCCGATTGATTATTAACACCAGACCATGAATCGCCCCTATAATCTTTAGCAGTAGCTCCTACAGTGAGCACCATAGAAGCTTCCAACGGTGCAAAGGACGAAGTTAAGTCACGTTTAAGTGCTGATAATATCTTTTCCCTGTACTCCGGATCATCTTTCATATTCTTAAATGCTTCCTCTGATATGTTGATAGCCACATTGGTTATAGTTCTATTTCTGGGTATCTTATCAATTTCAGCATAAAATTCCTTTTTGAAAATCGCCATTTCTTCCGCTTCTGATAATTCCTTTGTATTGCCCGTTTCTCCCGTGCTGTTTACGCTCTTTGTACTTTTCGTTGTTGCAACATTGTTCTGATAATAACTCTGTCCTACTCCACTAATAGCCATTTTTAATCCTCCTTTATCAGCACTTTTTCATAATATCCGATAGTATGCTTGTTGCTGTTCCTTGTTTGTAATTTATACTTTTAAAGGCTACCAAAAACTTCTCTTTAGCCTGCTCCATTATTGATACTGCGGTTTTCTGATATTTTGTATCAAACATTTGAGCCTTATCTTGTGTTTTTACTTCATTTTGAGGGCTATTTCTACGGAAATACCATGAACTGTCCGCGTTTTCAAATGCTTTATTGGTTTGTTGACAGGTAATATATCCTTCTAAATTTGCCAGACGCATTTTAAAGGCTTCGTCCAATCCGGCTAAATCTTCGTCAAGTGTCAATGACCTTTTCCCCGTAAGTTCGTAGGAAACTTCACGATCTCCTTTTTCATGTTCTTTTACGATTTCATTATAACGGGTTTCATATGTATCCATTATAGATTTCATCACATCTTCAACATTATAATTCCCGTCTTTTAATGTTAGGCTGCTAATATCCCGCATTGCGGTATAGTGTTCCCAAGCAACCTCATTTGTATTTTGTATTGTCAGTTCCCTGACATTGGTATAATCCGAATAGGGTTCAAATTTGCTTGCCATTTCCCGCAGCATATTTCTTCCTGCATCAGAAATAGAAAGATTTGCCGACTGCTTCACCATCTTTGAGATTGCTTCCCTAACAGTTGCTTTTCCCCGTATATAATTTGTAGTCGTTCCCAAATAATCATAATTATGTCCGACTCCATTAATAGCCATTTCCTAATTCTCCATTGTCATCAATTTTTTATATTGCCGCCCCTGCCCCCTTGCAATAAGTCCGGGCAGTCCGCAAAAGCAAAGGTTTATGCGCCTTGCGGAATATGAACAATTTCTCCTTATGCCTTTATATCAAAACTTGCCCCTGTCGGCGCAGATGTACCAGAAACCGCAGCTAAGAGGTTCTGCGTAACACTTTTTACATCAGTGCCAGTAGCTGATATTGTAAACGTTTCATCTTCTGTCAGCTTCTCCAACTGCGCCTTTTTCTCTGCCCGTCTCTTAGCTGCCTTTTCTTCTGAGATTTTTCTTTCCTCACGCTTTTTCTATAATCTTTCTTTTTGTTTCTTTTCCGCATTCAATGTAGTTGAATTTTGTTTTGAACCACTGGTTCTTGTCATACCTCCGCAAGTAACAGAAGCATTCCCATCGGCATCTATTACAGTTGTAACACCATGTATCACTGCATTATCAGCTTTGGCTTGTGCAAACATTCTATTCTGTCCCGGTACTGCACCAGTTAAATTAAACTCTACTTTCTTGGCAAATTCCGGATCATTTGCCATTTTCTTTAGACATTCGCTAGAAAGATTTATTACCACTTTATTTTCATTTCCACTCATAAGACTGCTACCCGTATTAAAAGTAATCTCCGGGAACTTTTTACACAGTTTCTCATAATATTCCTGCACTTTGTCCTTGCTGTTTGTCTTTACCTCCGTTGCTACATTAGTATTTCACACTCTTCTACTTCGAGAATTAATTGCTTTTTCATATCCTGTCATAAAACTCGCTATATTAAACAATTCCACCGTGCTTATATTGCTGTTCACGAAGCTTATCCAACGATTTTGCTCCATCTGGGCTATACAAATCCAATAATTCCAAAAAATTACCAGACTCCTTACACCCATTCAATATCATACGCATACTATCCGCATCTTTACCGAATAACATACCCAACAGACTCATATCATACTGATTTTGACTATCACTTAATACTCCCTGCTGATGTAAATCCTCCATAAAACCATAAGAACGAACCTCGGAACCTATTCGCATCGCCACATTATATAAATCCGGATCAACAGTATGAAGATAATTTAGGTAGCGTGTCTCAATATTTCTATTGGGCGTGCCGCTCATCATCCAATTTGCTATATCTTCCAAAGATGCACCTATGGCAGCATCATCAATCAAATGCATCTGCCATCTTCCGCTTTCAGTCTTTGTAAAGGTATATTTTCCATCTTCCGAATACAATGTATTTGACCATGAGTTTTTTGGAGCCGCCTGGTCTCTGACAAGCACTTCAAATGCATCCATTGCAACTCTGTCTAGGATACACTTTTTCTCATCTGTTGGTAATTCCATTTTCCCCAATGCTACTGCAGTTTGCACTAGTTCATAATCCGATATGTTTTCTCCATGATAAAAATAAGAATTTTGTTCTTTCAATTTATCAAATGATGCCGGTAGTTTTACTTCTGCCAACTGTTCTTTGGAAACCTCAGTCCAATCTTCTTTTTTCTTACTACCTGCGGTCTGCATCTGCACTCTCGGACCGTTTGTAATCTTTGTACCATATTTTGCATTTACCATATGTTCTGTTATTGTCACATGTGCAAACTGAAATAAACTCCTTTGGTTTCTTGTATTTCCGTAACCTTCAACTTTCACAGCATATGGAAATGATGACTTCGTATTCAAAACAGAGTAAGTACCTATATAAAATGTATTTGCCGCTTGTATTCTCATAATATAACCTCCAATCCAAACAGAAACAGCGTCTATTTTCACATTCAATCCCTTGAAAACAGACGCCATCCTTAGCTCATAATATTTATCGACATTTATTCATTTTTCTTTACAGAATGGAACGAAACCTGAAATTTGGGCGTGCCTCTTACTATATCTGTAACCCTATAAGTTTTCGATACTCCTTTGCATTTTCACAATCTGATACAATTTCTGATTGCGCATCCAAGCAAAACGGTAACATCTGCCAATCCTCATTGCCACATGCTCCTACCAATAACAATTGTTCTAAATAAGTATTAAAATCTTTACCCAGTATATATCCATGTCCTTCACCATCGTCATGGCTAAGATATACCACAGACGGATTTATTTCACTCTCTTTCATATCAAATGCTATTACATCACCATTAGGGACATTCATAAAACCCAATTTTGTGTTTCCCATTTGACTCATAAATATTTGCTTGCTTCTCTGATACTCAATTTATCCATCTTGTCTTTATGAGTTTCAACAAAATTTCTTACCCAATCCTGATTTGTCTTAGAATAATCTCTCAGACTCCAACCGATGGCTTTGTTGATAAAGAACTCTGAACTGCCAAAGTTATTCACTAATATTTTTTCAAGCAATTCCGTATTTGTTCGCTCTTTCCTACAAAGCTGGTGGTCAATAGCAATTCGGCGCATCCAAAAATCTTCATCTGTTGACCACTCCAACATTAGGTCATTTATTCGTTCATCTGTAAAAGCTATAATCTATGCCGAGATACCCCATCACATCGGATACACCTTCTGTCCATCTGGCATACTCCTCCTGAGAATATGCTACTGTGTGCATATTCCCACAAGCATTCCGCAACAGCGTAGACAGCGAACCCGCCATCTTCTGCGCTTTCATATATGCCTCTGTATCATAAGGATCATTACCGCCGGAAACCTCCACACCCTGTTGTTTTACCTCCAATATGTAACCGTTGTTTACAGCGATGCGCATGTCGGATGCAATATTGACGGAATTGCTCAGCCTGTTTAGAGAAGAACTATCTGCCAGCTTAATCGGCGTTTTGAGCACCTATACCAAATCCTCTATGGGATTTAACAGATTCTGCATCGAACCATTGAAGACCTCCCTGTCCTTTATTGCTGTATTTTTCACATTTGATGTGAATTGTCTGGTATTCGGATTGATATAATAAGATTGATTATTTGAAATTTCCATTGTTTTGGTTATGTTCTTCACAAGCTCTGCTTCCATCATAATATTTGCATCATAAGCATTGGAAGCCTTTGCCATCTGCCTCTCACTGTTCCATGACTGAGTCTGTCTACTTCTTTCCAGTTCCATCTTTGCAATTTTTTTATTTAACATTTCCAGCTGCTGTTTCTTAGCCTGCGCCCGATTTTCCAGATATTCTTCCAGCAGTTCCTTTTGCCTGTCTTTCTTTTCACTCGTCCTTTTATAGAAACTGTTCTGTGAACGCATATCAAATTCAGAGTCATAACCCACAGGCCATGAATCCGCCCTATACTCATTCAAAGTCGCACCGACTGTTATCAGCACAGAACAGTTCCTCGGTGCATAGGAATCGCCCCAATCCCTCTGGATCAGTGAAAGAACTTTCTCCCTGTATTGTGGGTCATCCTTCATTGCCTTAAATGCCTCCCCCGATATATTCACCGCCGCATTGCTCACTGTCCTGTGGTTTGTAATTTTAGAAAGGTCTTCATAGAATTCCTTTTTGAATAATTCCATTTCTTCCGCTTCCGACAATTCCTGCGTTCCGCTTGTTTTTTTCTAATGCGAATTCTTCTGTGCTGTTTACATTTTTGGTGCTTTTCATTGTTGTCACATTGTTCTGATAATAACTCTGTCCTACTCCACTAATAGCCATTTTTAATCCTC
>OGKS01000595.1_pt1 | contig 19750 bp, 6 predicted proteins | sample 1572491 | NCBI WGS metagenome assembly OGKS01 (sample SAMEA2582153, study PRJEB24529) | metagenome | biome: Human gut stool | place: China | collected 2011
TCGCTACCTTTTTGACCTCTGTGTCATCTTATGAGGGCGGTTGCGGATTTGAGGATATACTAAGAAAAACTGCTGATTCCTATATTCTGATTTTTACTTCAGAAATCAGATAACTGAAATCTTATTCCTTGTTGCTTCCGAAGATGCGAAGCAGATAGAGGAACAGGTTGATGAAGTCGAGGTACAATGTCAGGGCACCGATGAGAGCCAACTTCTGGGCGCCTTCGCTCATGTCGTACTGTGTCTGGAGCATGTGCTTAATCTTCTGGCTATCCCACGCTGTGAGACCGGTGAAGATGGCAACACCCACGTAGCTCAGGATGTAGTCAAATCCAGAACTCTTCAGGAACATGTTTACTACGGTGGCGATAATCAGACCAATCAAAGCCATGAAGAGGATCTTGCCCATCGAGGTCAAGTCCTTCTTGGTGGTGTAACCATATACAGCCATGGCACCGAAGGTTCCGGCTGTGATGAAGAACACCTTGGCAATGCTGGTCATCGTGTAAACCACGAAGATGGAAGAGAGCATCGCTCCGTTCAATACCGAGTAGACGATGAAGAGCAGGGTAGCCGTGCTTAACGACAGGCGGTTCAGGGCACCTGTGATAATGAATACCAGGGCGAGTTCAGCGATTACCAGTCCGAAGAGCAGGCCTCGGCTAGTCATCAGCGTCATCATCAGGGTTGGGCTGGCAGCCACGCCGTATGCAGTAACACCCGTAATAACGAGAGCCAGGGTCATCCATGTATAAACCTTGCGCATCAGTGCGGAGAACACGCCGCTCAATCCACGCTCCTTCTCATTGATAGCAAAGCCGTTGCTTTGCTGTTCATTCTGATTATTAATCAGATTGTACATTTCCTTTTCTGTCATAGTTTTATTTTCTAATTGTTGTGCAAATACAAAGTGCAAAGATAATGCCAATTATTGAAACTAGCGATTATCTCTGCGCTTTATTAACATTTATTCCGTTCTTTTACGGCTTTCCGACAGTTTTGACTGGTTTTTATCTCATTCTTTTCAGTCTTCGTCCGTGTCCTCATCTCTTATTTCAGGGCAATCTTCCTTACTGCCATCTGTTTGCCGCCTCGTGTCACTTCTACGATTACGTTGCCCTGGATGGCTGTGCGAACCTGTTCCTTCTCAGCCTTTGCCTTCTTCTGGAGGGCGAGAACGCCATCGGCAGCATACACGCTGATGAGATCGTTCGGCTGGAGTCCCTTGAGGACGATGGTTCTGAATCCGATAGCCTGGATGCTGATGTCTGACTTCATGTCGGTTGCCATGCGGTTGAAACTGATGGTGAAGCGATGGTTCTGCTCGCCTGCCTGGTTGGCATGGAATCGGTAATCGTTTTCCTTCAGGTCGATAGCCTTTCCGGTTTCCTTGTCCTTCAGCCATACGGTTTCATATTCGCTGGCATCGCAATCCTCAGGGATGCTGATGGTGTATTCACCCGTTTCTGGTAGACTGATGCCGATGCTCTGTTCTGCATCTATGCTGATGGCAGAGAGGAGCGAGTAGCGTCCGCCGTTGCGGGTAGCATAGATCTGAGCATTCTGGCTAGTCATCCATTTTACGCCGTCGCTTCCCAGGTCGAAGTCTGATTTCGCCTCCTGTGCAGGAACTGCGTTCAACTGGAGCTGGTCATCTGCAGGAGTGCTGTTGCCGGCTCTGCTGTTTCTGTTGCTCTGTGTGATGGCAATGTCGAGGGCTCGGGTTGTTTGATAGGCTGTTGTTGCCCTTGCTTCCGAATGTCCTACTATCACGCTTTCTGAATTATCCAGAGTGGCAGTCTGCGTAAACACGGCATCCATTGCCGGGATGTAGCCATCCGTTGAAACACCCGTGGTTAAATCATAGGTATTGATAGCCTTGTAGATGCCGTTTTCTTCGCATTGGTAGATGACTCTGCCATATTCCATATCGTCATAGTTCATGGCGCAGAGATAAGGAGAACCAAAGAGGTTCCAGCCCATGTTCTCCTTGTGGGTGAACTTCAAGCCGCCACCATTGCTGCTCGACCATGGTTGCTGGTTGTTGTTCTGCACCAGGGTAATCTTATCTAGCAGACTCCTGTTGGTCCTACCATCTTTCTCCGTGTAACTGATTCCATAGAAGCGAACGGTCTTGTTGCCATTAGCATCCATTCTGAAACCTGCGGTAAAGTTTCGTTGGTTATCCACACCTCTTACCCATGCTTCACTCTCGCTTTGGTCAAACTTATAGTCGTACTTGGCACGAGTAGCTGCATTATAGTAGTAGGCGATTACACTACCATCAGCAGGATTATTTGTGCCCTCAACCTCCATATTGGTAGCCTTGAATGGCATGGAGAAGAAGTTGGTTCCTGCCTTCAAGTTTCTTTCCACGGCAAAGTTGGTGAGGTTTACATAGCTGTTGTTGCCTCTTAAACCTGCGTGGTGCTTCAAAAGCAGGAAGCCTGGGCTGAACGGATTCGTCTCTTTATAGAATGTGTTGTCGAGTTTCAGTTCCTTGTCTTCTGTCATGACATAGACCACAGATTTACCATGAGGATAATCGTCCTGGTTTGCTGTAGTATCATTTGTCAGATACCAAGTCTCGAAACATCCTTTGTCAACCTTGTCTCTGATGCGTTGGTTGCCGGCAAGGTCATGGTTGTGCATCACCATGTCGATGCATCCTTTGGTTTTGCTTACATCTGTGTTGGCGTTGATGTCGCCAGATGTCTCGTCAAGCTGGTACTTCCAATAATCATCTTTCACATATTTATTATAGGTGGTTACAGATGATCTGTTGACAGCATTACCTGTCGATGATGGTAATGCGCCAGAAGCAGTTACATTGACAGAGTTCACATTCTCCACGCTTCCTAATGCCAGACTGTTATAGAGCAAACCATTTGCATCGCCAGATACCTTTGCATTTGCATCGAGGATAGAGGTGGAGAGCATGCTGTTGCCTTGGAGACTGACGTCGCCCGAAACCTTGAAACCATCTACAATACACATTCTGGTATCTGTAGTTCCGCTGTTGAGTGTCAGCCCATTGATGGTAGATTGACTGGAAGACTCGATGATTCCTTTTCTCAGGGTAAGGAGTTTTGCCACGATATCTTCTGTACTACCAGTAGCAGTTTCTTCGCGCATCGAACCAAACATCTTGACGCCTGGCATGCTGATGTTCACGTTATCAGCCTTCAGATTTCTATCTACGAAGACGTAGCCATATTCACCTTCATTCTTGTTGGCATAAAGCTCAGCCAGGTTGATGGCGCCTTGCAGGTCGTTGGTTGGGTTATCCCAGCTTTCACCTGTTCCAGCTATAGCTGAACATTCTTTTACATAGATAACCTGAATCATCTTCGTGTCGCATTCGTATGCACCGATATCTATGTTGTCGCCAATCAGACGGGCAGTATTGCCTAAGTCCTTTTCTGAGTTTATATCAGCATTTAGCTGATATCTCTCGTTGCTTCCTTTATCGAGTAACATGAGGCTAGGTCGAATTCTATAGTCACCGTTATTTGGATCAACGAAGTTCGGACCATTTAGCACATCACCATTCTTGACAGAACTATCAATAACGACATTATTATATTTATCTATATTTTTAAGGCTTTGCGAACCATTACTCCATGCAACAGAATTATACACGTTGTCTGTTCCACTGACTGCAGTGCCTGCATTGTTGACAAATGTGGCATTTGTTATGTCTGCTGATTGTGAACCATAGATAGTAAGACCATTTGCTTTTCCATCTGCAAACAGTACATTCCACATGTTTATGCCATCCCCCAGGGTGTTGTCTACCTTCATTCCGGTTCCTTTATTCTCTCTAAAGGCACAATGATGGAGCCTCATTTCTTCTCCCGTTCCGGCTTGATCATTATTGATCTTCGCATTTACTCCCACACCACTCTGGTTCTGGAATGTGAAACCGGAAATAGTCACCGGTTTACCATTCGTTACGATATTGAGCAAGTTTGTGGTTTCGCCCGTCTTGGCAGGGTTCTCGATGAGTACCGAAGGTTTACTGAAGTCTTGCACCTCTGTTCCGTCAGCATTCTTCGAGCCCGTACAACCACCTATAAGTTCAATCGATGTTATATACTTAGCCTTTTCGTCATTGTTCACAATGAGAGAGAAGGCATCGCCGCTAGAGTAGGTTGGCGAATAATAAGTACCTCCACGTACAAACACTTTTCTGTTGTTGTTGATTGTAGTACCTAAAGATTTGTTACCTGAAGGGTTAGCCATGGCAATGATGGCGCCACGGAGGTCGGTGCTTTGGTTATCCCAACTGCTACCATCGCCATTTCCTTTCTCTTCCGTTCCGATATAAACCTTTTCTAGGTCTGTAAACTTGAATACATACTGGAATTCATACATACCGATGTCGATAGGCTTTTCTGCTACATTACCTTTCTCGTCTTTCGGACCTACGTATCTGTTGTATGTACCGCTGACAGGACGGATGTACTCAGATGGGTAACCATATCTCTCAAGGCGAGTATTGTGCATAGTCCACCATTTCTGATATTTACCAGTCTCGTTTGCATCGTTTGCATCCTTCTTTCCGTCACCTGCATCTGTAAGCACAGAGATAGCCTGAGGATTCCATTTGGCATCCGGTTTATAGCCTTCGTAACCCTTTGTGGTTGTAGGCTCTGTGAAACGTGGACCATCCGATGCGATATTCTCCTTGCTCAGCTTGATGTTACCATCCTTTGCAGTAGAAGCAGGTAATTCATCCCAGGCGCTGTTGCGCATGTGCTCTCTTCTGAGGAGCACACTATTACCAGTTGATTCATTACCCCAAATGGCGTTATTATATAATATAGGTGTAATCGTACCGTTTGTCACCTCGTTCTCCACATGGATGGCTCCATCTTGCTTTGCCTTGTTGCTCACGATGAGGCTGTTTACGATATAGGCATCCTGATAGTCCTCAGCCATACTGACAGCATCGTCTGCTCTACGAATATAGATGGCTCCGCCTTGCGAAACTTCTGTGCCCGTATATCTGCCACAAGTTACATCATTGTTGGCTAAGAGCGAGTTGACGATATGCAGGTTTCCATTCACCGATTTTGTGAGATAGAGATAGATGGCTCCACCCTTACCTGGTTCGGTGATGACATCCTGACTAGCCTTTTCTGATACGTCTCTATTGCCGCTGATTGTACTGCCGATGATGTCCAGACTTGCATTGTTGGCATAGATAGCTCCGCCATGCAGACCGGAGTTTTTGATCAGTCGGCAACGGTTCAATGTATAGTTCACGCGGTTGGTGTAGATAGCGCCTCCACGACCAATCTCGGCAACTTCGTTAGTTCCTCCTTCTTCTTTCTTCAGCTGTGTCATGGTTTCACCATTCATGATGGTAATACCGTCTAATACCACTTCATTGTTCAAGGTAGCCGAAGCACCCGTGGAGCCCGCATTGCTGTAGACTACATGATATACATTACGTTCCTTTTCCGATGCCTTGATGTCACCGGAAAGAATCGTAGGATTCTGGAACTCCCATGGCTCTATCAATCCGTTCTTATTGTTGTCGGTCATGTAGTCCTTGTTGCGGTTAGCCAAGATGTCTTTGATGTCTCCATCTGGAGTCAAAGTCTTAACTCCAAAGCTTGTAAATTCATCTCCAGTTATTTTATTTTCTGTACCAGGAACAACAGGAGTAGAAGAATACAGGTCATCTTTCGAGAAACTGCCGAAGATATCTACGTTCACAGGGATGGTGAAGCTCTGCAAGCGGCGGTCTATCGTGTTTTGCTCTGGTGAAAGGTCTTTATTCTGTCGCATCTTGCTCGGCTTGTAGGTTCCACCTGTCATCAGAATCTCGAAGTGGGTATTATCATTCGCCACTTTCTTTTCTCGTGCCTCATTGATGTAATCGAGGGCTGCTTCGAGACTGTTGAAAGGAGTCAGGAAGGAGCGGCCATAATACTTTGCCTTCTCTTCTTCTGTTACTTTCTCACCACCTGTCTGAGAAACGAACAGGCGCTTCAGAAGCTTGGTATTATCAAACGCAGGCAGATCAGATGTGTATGCACCTGCTGTCTGTTGCTTGGTCATGTTTCTTTCCTTACCGGTAATGTCGTAGCTGCTGATACCATAATTCTTCCATGCATTGACGTATTTTTCCTCAGCTCCGTTGCCAATCAATGGTGAATAGGCGCGAGGCTTGAAGATTTTGTTGTCGTTGAAGTAACTGTCAAGATCGCTGGTCATCTCCGTGTTCATTCTGTTGGCAGGCAACGCCATCTTTTCTACGAAACAATAGTTGTATGGGTAGAATTTTTCCGTATATGCTCCCAGTCCCTGCAGAAAGTCGTGAGACTGATAGTTCACATCACCGCTGATGTTGTTGTCGGTCTGTGCCGTATTTCCCCATATCACGGAGTTACCGCCAATCAGGGAATTTTCCTCCTGGTAGATTCCGCCGCCAATGGTTGCCTCGTTTTTAGCGATGGTGCATGAGATGACGTAGGCATGGTATTTCTTGGCGTCTTCGTTCTTGTCGTTGGAACGGAGTGCATAGATGGCGCCACCTTTCTGTGCCTTGTTTCTTACGATGACGCTACCGCTTACAATGCTACCTTTCAGCAACATGAGAGCACCGCCTTGGGTAGCCTGACAGTCGGAAATCTCACAGTTGCGTACATGTGCCTTTCTTGGCACAATGGCTGCACCACCCATACTCTTGAAGCCCGACTTGTCGCTTGCGTTACCGTCTATCAGGCGACAGCCATCTATGATGGTATTCTCTGTCAAGGCAGTGGTGTTGTAGTCATCATAGTCGCCCGTAGGCCATTTGCCGAAGCACACGGTATGGTAGCCGTTCACCTCCTGGTTAACGGCAGAACCTTCTTTTACTTCGGTCTTCGCGCTTAATACCGTCTGGTATGAGCTGATACAGTCGCGTTTGTCATTATCCCAATTGGCGGTTCCATCTTTCGGCTTCCCTCCTTCCTGATCACCCTCATAGTAACCACCCATCAGGCATACTCCGTTAGGTATCAGGAAGGTATAGCTCTGCGGATCGCTAGGGTCTGCCAGCGTATTGGCATGATAAACAAATCTCTTTCCGGTTTCATCAGCCTGATAGCCTGCTACTTTTACAAACACCTGATGCTTTAGGTTGCTATCTGTGATGCCCTGGTTCGCTGTTTCAAATTTCTTGCCCGCAGCAGTCAGCACATCCTGCAGCTTGTCAGCACAGGCAGCGTTTTCCGGACTGTCACCACTTCTGTTTCCCCATCCGTTCTGGGTTACATAATAAATGTAATCTATAATATTTGCGCTGTTTGTCTTTTTCTGTGGTGTGATATTGGTAGTATTATCAGCCTCGTAGGCACCGATATCAATGGCGCAGTCCTTGATTCGGTTGGTATAGTCCATGTCGGTTTCCGGAAGGATGATTCCATTTCCTACATTTGTGGTTCCACCATTCAGACACTTGTTACCTGCTAAACCATCAGCCTCGTTCAGACGGAAGTTATTCTTTAATCGGGCATTGCGGAAGCGGAAAACTCCGTCTTTTCCATTTTCGTAGGTCTGGTCTTCAAATGGGAAAGCCAAATCTGTGCCTGTGAAATTGCCATCGCTTTCCTGGAATTTGTTGTTGATGTTACTACTGTTCATGTAGCAGTTGTGGGATGGATTCATCTTGCCCGATGCAGCTGAGTTTACCTGATCTGTAATCTGCTTGCTGTTGTTGTAATTATCATAGATGATACAGTTGTAGAGTGAGAGCTGTGAGCTAACTCCGGTATTGGCATCCTGCCAGTGATAGATGCCGGTTCCGTTTGTCGCCATATTGTAGGCGATGGTATTGTTGTAGAACTTGGCACTCTCCAGGAAGATACCTCCGCCACGACAGGTTCCGTTATAACAGCGGTTGTTTGCCACGACAAGGTTGTAGCCGGTGCCTTGAATCATATAGGCTCCGCCTCCATAACTTTCACTGCTGTTGGCATAACTCAGGTTTCTCAGCAGGTAACTGTTCGAAATCTTACTGTTCTCGCCGTCCATATACAAACCGCCACCACGTACGCGACTGCCATGGTTGAAGTTGTTGACGATGATGAGGTTTTCCAGTTCTACTCCTCGGAATACACGCACACCTGCTCCTCCGTCACGGTTAGCACCAGGATAGTTGATGATATAACCATGACGTACGGAGAAGCCATCCCATTTGGCATATTCGTAATCCTTGTAGTTGACGTTGTCTATCTTATCTCCTTTGTAGCGTACAGCATTACCGTCGGTACGTGAGGCGTTTCCATCACCCGATGGCGACCAGGTAGGAAGGCATACGTCTGGCTGATACAGTACGTAATGGCGCTCTGTTTTCCCGCTGTTCATCAACGTTTTTGTAAAGTCATATTTAGAGCCATCTTCAGGTTTGTCCTCCTGATACCACATTTCCTTTTCTCCGTTTGTGAAATAAACAGGCGATTCCTTTCTGATCTGTAGAATGGTCTCATATTTGGTCTTGTCCAGATTCTCGTATTCCTTGCGTGCCGGCACGTATTGTGACAGCAGCGGATGGCGGTCGTCTTCTCCAGGATAGCCTTCGTATGGGAAACCGCCTATTACTTCCACCTTGTCTCTGACAACAAAGCCTTTGTAGTCTGTATAGATGCCTGCACCTACCCAAACTACTACCCGGTCTTTCTTGTCTTTGATATCCTTATTCAATTCAGCTGCTTTTTCCACAGCATATTGTAGACCGCTGATGTATCGTTCGTCTCTGTTGTTGGTGATTTTATTATATGATCCCCAGCCAGAGAGATACTGCTTGTCCAGATTTCCTGAGTTAGTCCAGAAATTACCATAAGAGTCAGTTTCTGAACGATACTTGCCGTTAGTCTGACTATAATCTGTATTGTCAATAGTGGTGCTAAGCAGCGTTTTGTCACTCTGCTTTACATAGAAATCGTTGCCGCTTCTAGCCAGACTGTTATCACACATGGCGTTACCGATGATAGCCTTGTCCCAGCTGCTTCCGTCATATTCGGTTTCAGATTTATTCAGAAGATTGAAGTCCGGATTGCCGTCCTGGTCGTCATTATTGGCGTCGCTGCTGCTTTCATAGTTCTGGTTGTACGAACGCACGTAGATAATCTTTCCTGCTTTTGGCAGGAGAGCTTCGTATGCACCCAGGTCGGGAACACCACCTAGGTTGCGGTCTTCGCCGGTGATGTCCTTGACTGTTGTGGTTGCATTGTTTTCTTGGGCGCTGTTGATGATGCGGCCAGCCTGTACAGAACTGGTCAGCGGTCGGAAGGATGAATAGCCTCCGTAATAAACGTTGCCGCTCATTCTGGCACCCACTTCATTGGTTGGGTTGCTGAAGTTCAGGGCTCCGTCTTTTCCCTGAGTGTTGATATCCATGCTGTTCTTGCATTCCGAACCATCCCATGTGCCGTTGATGTTCAGTTTGTTTCCTACAGCATACGAGGTTCTCTTCACAAGGTCGTAATCTGGTGCTACTCCCTCATTGTTGATGATGCTTACATGGTTGAGTGTGAGAGAGTTGTTGCTGCCTTGACTCTTGTTCAGATAGATGATGGAAGGCAGCTCCGAAGGACTTGGATTATGCGGATCCTTGCTTGTATTGTTGTTGATGATGCAGTTCTCCAGCTCCAATGTTATGTTCACGGCATCCGGCATGGTAGCGATAGCACCGCCATCTGCCGCCGTGTTGTTCTCAAAGATGCAATTCTTCAGCTTCACGATGGTTGGTTCACTGCTCTGGTCCATGCTTCCTATCAGTACGCCGCCACCATAAGGCATGTAGGCAGTACCGGCAGCGTATGCATGGGTAAAGGCATAGCCGTCGATGGTGATGTTGGCACCTGCTTCGATGCGGACCAGATGGTAGAGACCCTCGTTGAGTTCTGAACCGTTCAGGTTTCCGTTCAGCTCGGTGCGGTATTTGATAGGGTCACGGTCTTCATCTTTCGGATTCGGGTTCTCCGAATACTCCGGATAACCGCCATATACGGTTACAGGAAGTACGCAAGGTTGAATGTTAAAGGTGCATGACCTGGCGTCTGTTTCCTCGAACGTGTAGGCAATCTTCGGTTCGAAGATACCCTCACGACCGCAGATTTCAAACTCCCATCCGCTGTTCTTCTCAATAGTGAAATCCTCTGGTGTAGTATTGCCCGCAGTAACCACCTTTACCTTGTCTTCATCCTTGATGTCGGCAAGATAACCGAGAATTTCATCTACAGATGATGAGGTATAGCTCTTTTCCCACGATTGTCCTGTTCCGTCCACCAGTTCTCGAGAACGGTCAAAGTAGATGCGCAGGCGTTTTCTGTTCTCATTCTTTTCAAATACAAGGTCTTGGTTGTCAGCTATATAGGCTCCTGCTGACGGAACCGAACTGATAGCTTTTCCGCTCAGGTCTATTTTTGGCTGATACAGATAGGAAGATGGCAGGAGAGCATAGCTGATGCCCACGTTGCGCAGTCGGGTACCTTTCAATGTTTCCCAGTAATAGTTCACCGTCTTCATGTCTGTAAGAACGCCACGTTTCTCGTTGAAGGCTTCCACCGTGTTGTAAGGTGCTTCATTGCCCATCACGAATCCCTTGCCCGAGTAATACGTGTTGATGGAGATGGTTCCGCTCTGATAGGTTCTGGTCCATTTGGCTGCATTTACATCTGAGATGGCGTTGTTGTAGAACTGTACGGTCTTTTCTGATGGATTGGCTGCATAAATCTGTGCCATTGATGCTGAGTTACTGGTGCTTGATGTGTGCTGGAGCAGCGAGTTGTTCCAGATGACGTTATTGGCAAGCAGACCCTTCTGGGCAATATACACACCACCCGTATAGGATGACCTCTCGTCGGCAGCATCCGAGGTGTTGTTGGTGTAGTTGTTGACGATGGTATTGTTGATTACCAGTCCATGACCGTCCAGATACACAGCCCCATTTCGGGTACTGGTATTGTTGCTGATTACAGAGGTGGCAAGAATCTGATAATAGGCTTTCTCTGGGTCTGTGGTGCTGCCTTTCAGATAAACGCCCGATCCCTGATAGGCAGAACAGTTGGTTACCATGCTTCGGGTGATGAAGCCGGCTTCGTCAATATAGATGCCTCCGCCCTGGTAAGCCGAGCAGTCGTATACCAGGTTACCTTCCGTTTGTCCGTTATTGCAGTAGATGCCGCCGCCACGAGGCTTGATGCTTCCGCTTTCTTTCATGCCCGAGTTACAGAATCTCACGGTGCAGTAGCGCATTCGGGCTGACGGGTCATTGATATAAACGCCCGCACCACAGCCTGGGGCGTATTGAGGAGCGTTCGTATCGTAATATTTACCTCCCTCAATGGTGAAGCCTTCCAGATATACTTCATCCGTAAAGGCTTCTCCTTTTGGCAGAGGAGCAAACCATACCACATGATAGGACTCGCTGTTCTTTATGTTCCAAGCTTCATCACTATTGTTCCAGATGGCATCGTCTCTTCCATTGAATTTTAAACCTCTGATGATGGATTCTTTTTGCCAGCCCCATGGCTTTAAATTCTTGGCTTTCTCTATGCGTTCTGAACGACTTTTCTCATTTCCCTCAAAGGCACCATAAACGCTGATGCCATTCTTCATCAGCAGGGATACCGGGGCTGATGCATCGTTAAGGATGCGGTCTTTTACTACATAGGTTCCGGCTGCTACCCAGACTTCGCCTTTCTCGCCTGGTGCCTTTTCTGCCAAATCGTTGATGGCCCACTGGATATCGTCCGTGGCATCATTCCATGTTGATCCGTCGCCCTTTCCCTCTTTCTCTGGCTTCACGTATCTGATGCGTCCTGGCTTCATTCGGGCATACTCGTAGGCGCCGATGTCGATGGTGCTTGTCTGGTAGCGTGTTCTGCCCATGATGTCGGTAGAGGTAGTTTCCAGGTTTGCTTTAACTACGTTGTTGGTGTAGTATTCTAGTTTACCCTTGTTCAGAAGGGCAGAGGTCTCTTCAAAAGTGAAGGCGGTGCTGTATAATTGCTTCAGGTTACTGCTGAACGAGAAGTCGTAACCCTGGGTTACGGCACTCTGCTTGAACCAAGGGGCTGGCTCAATGCCGTGGTTCTCGTTGCTGATCCTTACGTTCCCGTTGGCGTCGGTATTGGTATCGGGATTGGTAACTTTTACTTCCGGAAAAGCACAGGAATAGAAGGCAGGACGGCTGTCTTGCTTGCTGAGTGCAGTGGAATGCCAGAGAACGGTGTTGTAAACTGCTCCGCCGTCAATGCTGTTTGATGCCCCGTCTGTGGTCAGGTCTGCGGCTGATACGGTGTTGGCAATAACTGAACAGTTGACGATTTTCGATGTGTTCGAAAGTCGAATGCCGCCGTTCGTATTGTTGTTGATGTTGCAGTTGTAGACGGTGGCAGTTCCGTCTATCCACATACCGCCACCTTCGTTTTCGCTGGAGCCTCGCTTGCCTGCCACATTATTAAAAATGCTGCAGTAGCTGATGGCTGACAGCTGGTTGGTACAGGAATTATCTACATAGATGGCACCGCCGCGCATGCCGTAGTTGTTCGCAAAGTTACATTGCGAAATACGGAAGAAGCGACTCTGGGCATTGCCGTCGTTGCTGTTGTTCACCACGTAGATGCCGCCGCCTCTGCCATTTGCAGAGGTGTTCTCTCCACTGGCATTACCTGCTGCGATGAGGAAACCGGAAACAATGGTTGGCTTGTTGCCGTCGTTGGTGTTGTCCTGTGTTAAGCCCATCTGGAGGGTCAGCACATGGGTGGCATTGTCGGTGCGGGTGGTGTTCTCTGGATAGATAATCAGCTGCTGGCTCGCCTTGTCGTTGGTGGCGATGTCGCCCACCAGAGCCGTCTGATACTTCATCTGATATTTATGTCTGCCCGTAGGGAGATCGTTCTTGATGGTCTCATCTCCATAGAAACCTCCATACATGGCAACGCCCGAAGGGAGAACGAAGCCTCCCTTCGGTGCCTTGTAGATGTGACCGGTAATATCCTCATAGCCTTTCACCCAGATTTCATCGCCAGCCTTGGCTTGGCTCAGCGCTTCTGTCAGGGTGATAGCATTCTCCCATGATAAACCGTCGTTGTTGGAGGTCGTTATCTCGGAATCTGCTTTCACATGATAGGTCTTGCCTTGTGCTGACAAGGCGATGGAGCAACCCAGCAACAGGAGGGTTGCAATAAGCTTGCAGTATGTTGGATAGAGTTTTCTCATGATCGTTGTTCTGTTTTTTATGTTTAGAATTTATCGATGATGATATTGCTTGCATTACCGATTTGGGTTCCCTTGATGGTAACGTTGATCTTGTACCATTGGGCAGGATTGAAACTTTCTGTCCGGTTCTTCAAGTCGAAAGTCACCTTGTCGGTTTTTGTCTCCGCCTCTCCATCTTTCTTTGTCAAGACATCGAAGGTGATGCGGGGCTTCATATAGCCGTCTGGAAAAGTGTAATGATAAACTCTTCCATTACGCTTGCTGATTTCCGAGGTGTTGATGAAGGTTTTCTGTCCGCCTATTGATGTTTTTGGGGTTATGCCAGAAGTGGCATAGAGGGTAGGGAAGAGCCGTCCGTATCTTGCTCCATGATAAGTAAAGCTATCTACTTTCACATCGGTGAACTTCGGAATTCCCTTGTTGTCATTCTCGTAAGCTCCCTTGGCATCCCATTGAATGTCGAGCTTGCTGGCAAGCCTGCCCAGCACCATGCGCCAATATCGCTTGGTGCTGCTGGTGGTGTTCGAGTTGAATTCCACGGGAATCAGTCGGTTGTTGGTCAACGTGTTGTTGGCAACATTCACTTCTGTAGCATAACCGGTGGCAACGCTGATGAATTTGGCTATATCCATCAAATTGCTGCTTTTGTTCCATGCGTAATCGTTGGAAATCTTTAAGTTATAGATATCTTCGTTGTGGCCTTTTTTTCCGTCTTTTTGAATCTTGCTAAGTTCTTCTTCCAGGTTTAACCCCTGATTGTTACTATAGGTTACACCATAAACGCAGCAGGTGCCTGGAGGCAGATAGATGGTGTAGTCGTGATAGCCGTTGGTATCGGCAGGAGACAGGGTAGAGGTGTAATGACTCACCGGCGTGATACTGTCAAATTCTTCCTTTGTAAAGGTATCGTAATACACCATCGTGCTGGCTAATCCGTCATAAATGTCTTTGCCTTTTGTCTTCTCCGTATAGGCGATGATGATGGTGAGCCGGTCCCAATCCACCTCGTCGTGGGCGTCTTCTCCCGGGTCTCCGACGCGGGTGCTTGACTTGTCGTTAGGCACGGAGAGGGTGAGCGAGATGGGTGCCAACGTGTCCTTTGGCCTCTCCTCGCTCTGCTCGCTTCCGCTGCATCCAGCCAGCATGATAAGCGATATTATCGCAAATATGTATTTCGTAATATGATTCATATATCAAATCTTTATAGCCGTTGAATTCTTCACTCTTCGTTCTTCACTCTTCACTTAAATCTCAATGTCGTGGCTTCCGCCTGGTTTCCAGTCGAGTTTCACGCTTACGCCTACGGCGGTGTTACTGGTAGAGAGCGAACCGTCTTCCTTCAGTCGGGTCTTGATAATCTTAAGCTTACCGGCTTTCAGCGGTTCGTTCATGGTGAAGATGGTTTCGGTGTATTTGTCGTTCACCTTGGCGATGACGTGGTAGCGCCATTCCGGTTTGATGCTCGGGAAGCAGACTGTGTAGAGGGCATCGTGGGTTGGGATGGAGTTGGTGATGAAATCCTGGTTGATTCTCTTTGCCCTGACCATCGTGTTGAGGCTGGAAGAATAGGTGCTGTCGTTCACCTGGAATTGGGTTGCCATGCCTTCTACAAATCCCCAGAGTTCTGTGGGCTGCACCTTGCTCTGGTCGATGACCACCACAGCTGAGCTGTTTGCCATATAGAGCGTGGTTTGCAGGTCGTGTTCGAAATCGTTCTCGTCGATGGTGAGTCGGGAAGTGAACAGTCCGATGTTGTGACTGTTGATGGTATCTTTTGCCTCTTGCCGCAAAGCGAGTGATCTACAGGAGTTTGCGTTGATGATTTTTACGTTGTCGGCGCTTCCCGTGTTGGCGAGAGAGAGGTTCTGATAGTTGTTGCGTGGCAGATAGATGGTGTAGGATACCGAGTTGGCACCCATCTTGTTTGCCTCGTGGTGGGAGAGTTCTTCGCCTACGAAGAAGGAGAGGTCGTTGTCGTGGGCATGGTCGGTGAATACCTTACTGAGTGCCTGTTTCAGCCGGGCTGCAATCTCCTGTTCCTCGATGAGATTCAGATCCACGTCAATCACGGTGTTGATCTGCGTATTGAGTTGCAGATTATATTGTATCTTATAGTCTTTGCCGCAGTCGCTCATATCTTCATCAATGCATGAAGATAAACTGGTGATGAGGCTGATGGTCATCACGGCTGCAAGAAAAGTGTTATATAGATTTTTCATTGTTTTATGGCTTTCTTTTTATGTTCGACAATCTTTTGAGTTATATTAATATATTGTTGTAAACTCCACATGTCAATAGTTTTTGATATTTCAACGTATGCTTCGATAAGCTGATTTCGAAAGCCCGTTTGCGAAGGCAAGTGTAGGCGATAGCGAAGTGAATTTCCGTACATTTTGCAAAGAGCCTAGCTATGGCAGCTAACTTGTCTGTCAAGCCCTATTTTTGTTTCTAGAAAGTACCCCCGCACGCCCTTTTGGAACGTGTGGGGGATAAGCTATCGTTTTATTCTATATGGCTTAGAGGTCTACATCGAATTTTATACCTTCCTGCCACGAAAGATCTACTGCAAGACCTACGTTGATCTTTGATGTACGCAGGTCTGGGATACAGTTATATGCCTTCTTCAAGTTCTTGATGGTGAAGTTGGCAACTGTAGTATGGTCCTTGACGAAAACATGGTCAACTTTCGAATCGTTAGGTTTTGACACACCGTTTGTTGCATTTAAGTCGAGTGTTCCAGCCAAATAGAATTTGCTGCCTTCTGGTATCAAGCCATCTGCTCCATAGAAGTCTGCAGCTTTATTCTCTAATTCAATTACAACATTAACATTGCTTTGTGTTGCACCTTCAGATGATGTATCCTTGTTGTCCAATACTAATGTATAGTTGTATGGTAACGTTCCTGTTCCTTCAGGTTTTGCTGTAAAGTTGATACCGCCATTCATGTCACTATCATAAATGGTGTATTTGAAATCTGCTGGCTTGGTTGATGAATTTGGTTCGAAGTCCCATTTAACACCTGCAGGTTGACCGCCAATCAAGATACCTGTTATAGGAAAACTCTTGTCATTTACGGTTATGAAGTTATTTGATTCAGAACCAATTTTTTCTATTGCATTGTCTTCTAGCGAAGTATCTGAGTATTTGATGCTTGATTTCAAGCATGCTACACCATATTGAACAGGGTTTTGTAATGCCACAAAAAGAGTGTTGTTTTGAACAATATTTTTGTATCCTTCCCAAGTCCCTGTACCTGCTAACCAATTATTATAACTTGGTAAATCATTGAGTTTTGTGTCGGTTGTTGATGTCTTTAACGGTGAACTTACAAAATACGCCAATTCTGAAGGGTAAGTGACAGTCTTATAGTCAATCAAATCGCTGCCTGTCGTGGTTGTTCCTGCAGTAGCTGTTACAAACGTAAAACCGTTTGTTTCATCAAACGTTACTCTGACTACACCATCTGGCAAAGACAAACCTCTTGGGAAGTCTACTGATACCTCCTGGCAATTTGCAATAATAGCATTTGCCATCTCAGTCGTTACACCCTGACTTTTAATAGCGGCCTTCAAGTGATTGATAAAGCTATTTACGGAATTAGCAGAACCTGCTTTCAACTTGATAAACGTGTTGTAGAGAGTATGTAAAATCTTGTCATCGTTATTTGCAGACTCTTCTGTTCCTATCTCAGACCACTTTTGACCGTCACTTGTTTTCGTATTTGCAATTTCATTCAGTCTGTACAATATGGCTTGGCCTTTGTCGTCAAAGTCGTTATTCTTATGGATAGCTTCCAAGTTGAAGTTAAGCTCCGATAAATTAGGCTTGGCATCATCCTTAAAATTTCCATAAGGATTTGTCAAGGAACCTGCTTCGAAATTGGTCTTGCCTTTATTCGCATATTCTACAGTCTTTGTTCTTATAGCTCTAGCATACAAAATCATATTCGTAGTTCCTACCGGAATTGCAATATCGCTATAGATGCGACGATAGTCGTTGTGGCTACTTGGTGGGGGGTTACGGGTTCCAATTCTAATAGTTCTCGTTGAAGTTGTGTTCGTCTCATCAGGAGCTTTGTCGAATGCAAACATCTCAATATCCTTCAATCCCAAGAAGTTGTTGCTGTTTTGGGTATTTTCCGCAGTCATACGTGTCGAAACTCTAGCATTTCCACCACTCTCATTTCCTGCATAAGGAATATTAATGACGAACTGTGTCTTCACCACCTGTCCTGCCACACCTGATCCTCCTGCCTGAGGATCTTCTGAATCTGATGAGCAGGAAGTGAAACCTGCTGCGCTTGCAAGAAGCATTGCACTTGCCAAGCTAAATAGTTGAAATCTTTTCATAACTTTAGTCAGATTTTAGTATGTAAATAATCTTGTTAATTAAAAATTCTATCATATTGCATGAGGTTCTTCTTCGCCTCCTCATCGCCAGTCTCCATCGCCTGCTGCCAGTAACGGCGGGCGGCTTCTCGGTTGCCCGTCATGTAGTAGGCTATGCCGAGGGCGTTGGCGGCTCTTTTGTCGGCTTTTACCTTCTGCAACTCCTTCAATGCCTCCTGGTAACGCTCCGACTTGAGCAACTGGGTGGCTAGGTTGATGGTGGTCGCCGCCTCGTCAGGTACGTAATCGTAGTAGATGCGGAGGAAACCGGAATTGCGCTGGTTGCCCAGAATCTTATCACGAAGTTCTGCCCATGCCTTGCCTTGGTCGATGCTCTTGATGCGACGCTCCCTGCGGTCGGCATCAGGCTCGCTGTCGATAATCCTCAGCAGTTCGTCCCTGCATTTCAGATTGCTCTCCTTGATGCTATAGCGAAGTTCAGCCCAAGCCTCTCCGCCGTTGTTGCACTCGAAGAGCGAATCGGGGAGCAAGGTGCGCTGCTGGATATAATCCTTCAATGCCTCTGCTCGCTTATCTGCCAACTGTTCATTAAATTTCACGGAACCGTCGATGGATGCGAGACCCACTATCTGGATAATCTTCACCGAAGAAGTGGTATCCTTCATAATGGCTTTGGTGATGTCGACAATCTGGTCGAGCACCTTGTTATTATTGCGGAATTCCTTCGTAATCTCAGCCTTCGACTTCGGGAAGAAGATATAGAGTGCTCCTTCTTCCTGGCTCAAAACCAAATCCTTGGTGTAAGGACGATAGTTCTTAATATCTTGAAGCACAGGGTTATTCTTCTGTAATTCGCCCGCCTTGCCCGTGTTGTCCTTGACGAACGAAAGGGCTGGGATAAACTGGATTTCGTTGAGCGTACAGCTATCTTCCGGAAGGATGATCTCCTGTGGCTCCTTCTGTCGGCAGTTGTCCATGCGGTCGGTAGGACCGATGTTGTAAACCAGCGAAACAGCCAACTTGGTAGGCATCACGAAAGTCTTGTTTTTTTTCTCGATAGCCGTACCGCATTTTCCATAACAGTTATATTTGGTATAGCGAGTGAATCCCACTCCCAGTCCCAGTGCCGTTTCCAGGTTCCATCTGTTGCTCTTGCCGAGCGACCAGTCGTAACCATACACCAGTCCTACGGCACCCAAGTCGCCTTGGAACCGATGCTTTTTTAGCTCTGGAAAAAAGCCGAAGGGGAAGTGTACGCCACCAGCATTGTAATGCGAGTAGAGTAGGTTGGCTCCCAGGAAGTGTCCGATGTAGGGGCATCCGAGCCAGTATCTGATTTCCGGTTGTATCGCAATGTGCTTCAGTTTTTTGTTTCCACTATACGTAAATGTATTCCATCCTGTTGATAGTTCCAGGGACCATTGGTTAGATAACCTGGTCTCTACAGCAATGTTAGGCGTTGTGGTAGCCCAGTATGTCAGGTTCGTTTTCAGTCGCCAGTCTTGTGCCTGTGCCGAAGTTGCCATAAGAGTAGAAATCAAAAGGAGCAGCATGCGCAGTCCCTTGCTTCTTTTCATAATTGTTATATGTTTAAATGTTCCTAATCGTTCTTTTCTTTCATCTATTATTCGATGCCGTTCTTAGATATACCATATTTTATGTTTAGATATATCGTCAACTCAGTTTCTTTTTCATTTTTATATCGGCAAAGTTAATCATTTTTTTCGATATGCCATCCCCCCCCCCGATTAATTGCTTTTCTTTAGTTTTTTTAACTCTATAATTAGGCGTGTGCGTACACACATCTGCTCGCCTGATGTGAGCATGTATATTTACCCTTTAGGCATGACCCCCAAGTCATCAACTTTCTTATACCTTTCAGATAAGATTTGGAGTCTTGATGTCTTTGTGGCATTGGGGAAAGTTTTTTTCGAAATATCTATCACATCCCTCACGATTTCGGATTTGGAAATGCTAAATCGCTGAAAGAGAGAATGTTGTGATTCGGTGTAAGCGTGATGGATGACGGATTTGTTTACAATATCCATCACTCATCCCTCACTTATCCCTCACGCATCCAAGATGCATCTTTTATGCGAAAAGGAAATCTTGCGTGCCAGATTGTCTTGTCCTGGAAAAAGTTGACAGGGTATAAATCAACTTAAAGATAAGAAAAA
>OGKS01000603.1_pt1 | contig 19581 bp, 8 predicted proteins | sample 1572491 | NCBI WGS metagenome assembly OGKS01 (sample SAMEA2582153, study PRJEB24529) | metagenome | biome: Human gut stool | place: China | collected 2011
CTGGCAATGTAGTTAACGACTACGGTTCTAACGGTTTGGTTTACATCCCAGCTTCTCGCGAGGCTTTGGATAAGTGGAACTTCAAGGACAATGGTAAATATACTGCTGAGCAGCAGAAGGATGACTTCTGGGCTTACATCAACCAGGATGATTATCTGAAGAATCACAAGGGTGAGTATGCTGAGCGTGGTGGTGCTGTAATGCCTTGGCATCATCAGTTGGACTTCAAGTTCAACCAGAACTTCTACCTCAACGTAGCTGGTCAGAAGAACACTCTCCAGTTTGGTGTTGACATCAAGAACCTCGCTAACCTGCTGAACAACAGCTGGGGTCTCTACAAGACAGTTAACAACACCAAGTTGTTGAAGTATACAGCTGGTAAGAATGGTGCTGCTGGTTCATTCCAGTTCCAGAAGAACGGTAAGGATGTATTGTCAAAGACATACACCAACTACACAAGCTTCAATTCTACCTATTCTATCCAGTTCTCTATCCGTTACATCTTTAACTAATAGAGATTTAGAATACGAATTATAAATAAGCGCCCTGAAAGGGAAAGCATTGTATATAGAATGCTTTTGCTTTCAGGGCGCTTTCTTTTTGTCCCTTTTCTCCATACTTACTGATATTTTTTATTTGTAACACGTTTTTCTCACGCTAATTTCTTGTTATTTCAAATATTTTAGCTATATTTGCACCATATTGTATAAAATGGGTGAAAAACTTGCCTATTGGCGGGGTGAAACCTAAATTATTAACGAAATAATCTAAAGAAATATGCAGAAAAGATTGCATTTACTTCTGGCTTTGTTCATCCTGATGGTGAACGCTGCCATGGCACAGATTACTACCTCTGGAATCAGCGGTAAGATTACTTCTGATGGCGAAAATGTCATCGGAGCTACTGTTACTGCTATTCACCAACCTTCCGGTACCGTATATCGTGCCGTTACTAATATCGATGGACGATATACCATCCAGGGTATGCGACCAGGCGGTCCTTACAAGGTAGACATCTCTTATATCGGCTACAAGGACAAGGTGATCAAGAACCTCAACCTGAGTCTCGGTGAAACGGAGAATATTTCATGCTCGCTCCAGGAGGATGCTCACCAGCTCCAGGAAGTGGTGGTTTCCGGCAAGGCGGGACTTGCTGCTTCCCGTACAGGTGCCGCTACCAGTATGACGGCAGAGCAGATCAACAACATGCCTAGCATCACCCACGGTATCGCTGACGTGGCTCGATTGAACCCGCAGCTCACCGTTACCAATTCCGGAAACATGTCGTTCGCTGGTGTCAACAACCGTTACAACAACTTTATGATTGACGGTGCGGCAAACAACGATGTCTTCGGTCTGGCTTCCAGCGGTAACAACGGCGGTCAGGCTGGTGCTCAGCCGGTATCTATGGAGACTATTGAGCAGATTCAGGTTTCTGTGGCTCCTTTCGATGTGCGCCAGAGCGGATTCACCGGAGGTGCCATCAACGCCATAACCAAGAGCGGTACCAACCAGTTCCACGGTTCGGCTTACTACTATGGCTACAACCAGGACCTCATCGGTACCAAGTATCCTTACCTCGATGGTACGGGTTATGCGCCAAAGTATCAGAAGCAGACTCAGTATAACATGGGTGTCACCCTCGGTGGACCAATCATCAAGAACAAGCTCTTCTTCTTCGCCAACTACGAGCGTACCAACAAGGAGTATCCTAATCTTTATGGTGTAGACTCCGGCAATTCCAAGGTGAATACCGAGCAGGCAAAGGATATTCTCACCATGCTCCAGAAGATAGCTGAGAAGCAGGGAGTCAACTTCAACGATTACTACAGTAACCAGGACATCTACACCAAGAGCGATAAAGCAGGATTGAAACTCGACTGGAACATCAACGAGTTCAATAAGTTTGCCATCCGCTGGAGTCTCGTCAAGGCTGAGCAGTTGAGTGGCGGCGGTAGTGCCAGCAGCTTGAACTCATACGGTTACAGTTATCCGTTCAAGAGCAATACCAACTCGTTCATCGCTGAGCTTCAGAGCCGATTCTCTCCAAGTGTGAGCAATGAGGCACGTGTCAGCTTCGTCAGAGTGCGCGATAGCCGTGACATCAAGGCTCATCTCCCGATGATTTCCATCACGGGCGTAGGTAGCGGTACTGTCAATATCGGTACTGAGCGAAACTCCCAGGCTAACTACCTGAACCAGGACATCTGGACCATTGAGGACAACCTGACATGGCTCCGTGGCAACCATACCTTCATCTTCGGTACCCACAACGAGTTCTACCATTTCAAGAATATGTTCATCTCGGATAAGTTCGGCTCCTATACCTTCAAGGGATTTGATAACTTCAAGGCTTATTACGATGACTATATGGCAGATAAACTGGACCCTAACAAGGCTTACATGAACCAGTACCGTTATGGTCAGGCTAACACTGATGTTACCGGCGATCCTAACTGGGCTTCAGAGTTCTCATCTGGTCAGTTCGGTTTCTATGCACAGGATAAGTGGAATGCAAGCAACAACTTCACCCTGACCTACGGTCTGCGTCTGGACATTCCTGTATTCTTCGATACTCCAGTGGAGAATCCGGAGTTCAACGCCTTGTCAGAGAAGATGGGGTGGGGATTGAAGACCAACGATAAGCTCAGCTTCTCGCCAATGCTCTCTCCACGAGTTGGTTTCCGCTGGGACATCAACAACGACCGTAAGTTCATCCTCCGTGGTGGTGCGGGTGTCTTTACCGGTAGAATCCCATTCGTTTGGGTAAGCAATAACTACTCCGGTACTGGTCTGCAGCTCTCTTCTTACGACAGCAACAACTCTACCGTCAAGGGATTGGAGCTGATTCTCGACCCTAACAAGCAGAATGCCAATGCCGACAAGATGAAGGCGAGTGCCGGTAACCAGGATGTGGCTGTCTGCGGCAAGAACTTCAAGTTCGCCCAGAACCTCCGTCTCAACCTCGGTTTCGACTTTGAGGCTCTCGGTATCGACTGGACCGCTGAGGCTATCTACTCCAAGACTTTGAACGATATTCTCTATAAGAACCTCGCTCAGGAACAGACCGGTCAGACCTTCTCCCAGAAGTACGGATATGAGTGGGACAACCGTCCGCTCTATCAGAGCGTAGTGAAGGGTACTCCTATTGCAGGAGTCTATGCCCTTGGAAACACATCCAAGGGTTATACCGTAAACCTCTCGCTCAAGGCTGAGAAGCATTTCAACTTCGGCCTCGACCTGATGGCAAGCTATACCTGGACCCGTTCACGCAGTGCTGCCAACGGTGGTTCTTCTGTAGCAAAGAGTAACTGGACCTACCAGTATACCCATCGTGACTGCAACGACCTGGAGGTGGGCAACTCTGCTTACAATGTGCCTCATCGCATCCAGGCTTCTGCGTACTACCATATCAAGTACGGTCATCAGAAGCAGTGGCAGACCACTCTCGGTGTCATCTACCAGGGTAAGAGCGGTTCTCCTTATACCTATTATTATTATGGAGACGTAAACGAAGACGGATCTAAGGGTAATGACCTGTTCTACATTCCAACTGATGCACAGATTGACAAGATGCGCTTCGAGGAGACCAAGTACAACAAGAATACCTTCACCAACCGTATGTTTGGCGACAATCATGGCGACAAGCTTACAGAGGAAATGCAGCGCGAGATGCTGAAGAAGTGGATTGCAGAGGATTCTTACCTCAGCAAGCACCGTGGAGAATACTACGAGCGTTATGCTGACAATCTGGCTTTCGAGCATCACTTCGATGTTCACTTCGGTCAGAAGTTCAGCTTCAAGGTGGCTGGTCAGATCAATTCCATCGAGCTGACCTTCGATATCCTCAATGTGGGCAACCTCCTGAACAAGGATTGGGGCCATACCTATGGTGATGGCTTCGGTACTTATTATTCACCTGTCAACTATCAGGGCGGCGGTGTTTATCAGTTCACCGGTGCTTATGCATATAAGAGTTATAGCGATTACTACAGTCGCTGGCGTGGTCAGGTAGGTTTGAAGTACACCTTCTAACTCCTGCCATTTATTCAACTTTTAAGAGTCCCTAGTGTCGCCAAATGCGATACTAGGGCTTTTCGTTAATATAAGTAGCTTTACGTCCTAAAAGAACAATAAATATTAAAATTATCGCCTTCTAAGGGGACAAAATGTTGCCAAATGGTGCATTTTTTAGTATAAAATGTTATTCTTCACATAAATTAACAAAATTACCCCCCCCATTTTCACAAATTCTTGATATATTTGCAACGATAAAAAAAATAAAGTTCTAGAAAAAGCAAATGATAAAGTAAGAACTTCAAAGCAAATGATGAATTGTAAGTAAAAGTATACCCAGATGAAGTAGAGTTACAACCACTTGTATACTCAAAATAGAACTAGATATACTAAAGAAATATATAAACCGAAATTACATATTAAACCCATTATTAATTATGTGCAAAACGATGGTGATGAAAATGTCTTTAGCTACCATGCTACTGATGTTGATCTCGATGAACGGCTTTTCGCAGAACATTGGGGTAAAGAGCAATTTGCTGTATTGGGCTACAACAACACCCAATATCGGACTTGAGACTGCTGTGGGGAAGAAGCATACCGCACAGGTATTTGTTGGCTTCAATCCTTGGAAACAGTCTGGAGGTGATCAGTTTAGTCTCCGCCACTGGCTTGTGATGCCGGAATACCGCTATTGGTTCTGCCAGAACTTCAATGGCTGGTTTCTCGGTGCTCATGCTATGGGTGGACAGTTTAATGCCGGAGGCGTCAAGCTACCTTTCGGTATGTTTAAGGACTTGCGCGACCATCGCTATGAGGGATGGTACGTTGGTGGTGGTGTCACCGCTGGTTATCAGTGGCCACTTTCCAAGCACTGGAATCTGGAAACATCCATTGGCATTGGCTACGACTACATCCAGTACGACAAGTTTAAGTGTGGAAATTGTGGGGAGAAGTTAAAATCCTCTCACGATAACTATGTGGGCCCTACCAAGGCTGCCCTCTCCCTCATTTATATGTTATAACCCCTTTTAACATTAATAATCATGAAACTTTCAAGAAATACCACCTATTTATTATATGCTGCCTTATTGATGGCTCCTGCAACTGTTATGGCACAGAACTGTCATGAAGTAAAGCTGGCTGCCAACAAGATTCAGGTTAGCAATGTGCAGGTGGCGCAGCAAAATAACGCTTTGACGGTATCGATGGATCTCAACCTCGATTCGCTCAACCTTCCTACCAATACCCAGCTGGTATATACTCCTATCTTCAAGAGTCAGAAGTTGGAATATAAGTTGCCTGAGATTGTCATCAACGGAAAACGCCAGCAGATTATGTATGAACGTGGGGTAGGGAACAAACATCTGAACCTTTCGCCAAAGGCGATGGTGGTTCGCCGTAACAACAAGCAGGCACAGACCCTTAAGTATACCGCTTCCATTCCTGTGGCGGGAGTCATGAAGAACTACGATCTCAATATGCATGAAGATCTTTGTGGATGTGGCAACCTGGAGGAGGGAAATGATTTCCATCTCCGCCATCGCCGTCAGCCGCTGGCTGTCTTCGTACGTCCTGCCGTAGAGGCAATCAAGGTTCGTCATCTCGATAAGCGTGCTTATATCGACTTCCCTGTCAACAAGATAGAGCTTCATGCCGACTACCGTCGCAATCCGGCTCAGTTGGACAGCATTGTAAGAACCATCAATGCCCTGAAAGATGATAAGAACCTGGAGGTGAGCGGCATCAACATTCATGGTTATGCTTCTCCTGAGAGTCCTTACAGCCATAATGACTATCTGGCAAAGAACCGTGCCAAGACCCTTACCGATTATGTTCGCCGTATGGTAGCCCTGCCAACCCAGCTCTTCACCGTATCTTCTACGGCAGAGGATTGGGATGGTCTCCGCAACTATCTCAAGCAGAGTAACCTGGAGCATAAGTCAGAGATTCTGGCAATTGCCAATGATGAGAAGATGGATCCGGATGCCCGTGAGCAGAAAATCAAGAAGCTGTATCCGTCAGAGTATCGCTTCATGCTTGATACCTGGTATCCTGCCCTCCGCCATTCCGACTACCGCATCACTTATAAGGTAAAGCCATTCGATGTGGCTGAGGCAAAGGAGATTATCAAGACCAAGCCACAGCAGCTCAGTCAGGAAGAAATGTTCCTGGTGGCTCAGACCTATGAGCCTGGCAGCAAGGAATTTAACGACGTGATGGAGATTGCCGTCCGCATGTTCCCAGAGAACGAAACAGCCAATCTGAATGCTGCCAATACCCGCTTGAATGCCGGTGATGCCGATGGTGCCAAGCCATATCTTGACAAGGCTGGTAACAGTCCTGCGGCTCAGAATGCCCGTGGTGTATACGAGGCATTGAAAGGCAATGACCAGCAGGCTCGCCATTACTTCGGCTTGGCAGCCAAGGCAGGTATCAAGGCTGCTCAGGAGAATCTGGAAAACCTCTAAAATCAAGTGCTATATACTAAATTTAGAAAAAGCAAAATATTGATTGTGTAAATCTAGAATTAATAATAAATTATCAAATTATATCAATTATGAAAAAATCGTTATTGTTTTCCGCAGTATTGGCAGGTCTGATGCTCGGTTCTTGTTCAAGTAGTGATGACTTGAATGGTGGTAACACTCCTGCTAATCAGGATGGTAATGGCTATGTAGCATTTACAATTAATCTGCCTAGCCAGTCTGGTAGTAGCTCACGTGCTAATGATGATTTCAACGATGGCATGCCAAAAGAGTATTCTGTACAGGACGCTACTCTTATTTTGTTCAATGCTGGTACTACTGAAGGGGAGTCATCTTTTGTTGAAGCACATAAGTTAAGTACTGCTCCTTGGACGAATGTTGGTACTTCTACAGATAACATCACTACACAGTCTAAGAAGATTGTACAGAAGGTTACAAAGTCAATTACTAATGCAAAGGCTTTGGTGATTCTCAATAATAACGGTACACTTCAAGTTGGTGATGATGGTTCTTTGACAGTTAATGGTACAAAATTTGAAGGTACTTATGCTGAGTTTTTAGCTAAAGCAGAAGCAACAAAAGATAAGACTCTCACAAATGACGGATTCTATATGGCCAATGCTCCATTAGCTAATAATAAGGGTGGTTCTGCTGATCCAACTACAGGTACAACAGTTACAACTTTGACAGACTTGACGGGTAAAATTTACGATACTGAAGCTGAAGCAAAACTCGGTACACCTGCAGAGGTTTATGTTGAGCGTGGAGTAGCTAAGGTGACCCTTAATAAGGGAACGGTAGACAAGGCTGATAATGGTACTACAGATAAGGTTGATTTTGCCATTTCTGGTTGGGCTATTGATAATACTAATCCTACAACATATTTGGTTCGTTCAACAGATGGATTTTCTGATTGGATGGGTTATGCCAACGAAAAATGTACAACAAACCCTTACCGCTTTGTCGGTCATACAGAAATTGCTTCTGGTTTATATCGTACCTATTTTGCAAAGGATATGAATTATGATACAGATGCTACAGATTTACAGCGTGTTAAGGAAGCTGATTTTAAGGATACTTATGGAGATACAAATCCTCTGTATTGCTTCGAGAATACCTTTAATGTAAAACATCAGAATGAGAATCAGACAACTTTGGTTGCTATCAAGGCTAAGTTGAATAGTGGTAATGATTTCTATATTGTTGGTGGTGATCAAACAACATTGTTTGATAAAACACAGTTGGAAAAACTGATAAAGAATAAGTTCTTGAACGTTGAAGAAGGTTGGGTTAAAGCTAATGCAAAGGATGCTACTACCACAATAGGTGAAGAGGATCTTACTTTAGCTTTTGACAAAGATGCAGCTGGTGAGATTCACTTGACTGGTGTGACTGTAAAGGCTGAAAAGTTAAAGGATTCTCCAAAAGCTTTGCCTACAACTTATCTTACTGATGTAGAGGCTGCTGTAGGTTCAATGGTATATTATAAGAATGGTGTATCTTATTATACTGTTCGCATCAAGCATTTTGGTGATGATTTGACTCCATGGAAAAAAGGTGAGTTAAATGTTGCGGCTGGATCTGTTTATCCTGATGGAACTAAAACTGCAGAAGCAAACTGGCTTGGTCGGTATGGTGTACTTCGTAACAACTGGTATGATATTACTGTAGATGGAGTTAAGGGCTTGGGTTCTGCTACTGTTCCTGAGTTGACCGGTACAACTGATGATGAACTTGAGTCTTACATTGCAGTACGTATCAACGTCCTCTCATGGGCTAAGCGTACACAGGGTGCTATTTTGCACTAAGATGTAAATACATTATAAGATAAAAATAGAAAACAATAATTGATTAGCGATATGATAGCGCAGAAGATAAATAAATGGTTGAAGGGTGTCATGGCTGCTGCCATGACCCTGACAGTCGTCACCTCGTGCAACGATATGTGGCACCAGGACTACAGCGACTGCCCTAATGGTGTATATGTTAAATTTAAGTATGATTATAACCTCCAGCGTGCCGACATGTTCAATGACCATGTTGGACAGGTAACGCTGTATGTATTCGACGAGAACGGAAACTATATAACCCAACAGACCGAGACGAATTCTGCGCTATCATCGCCTCTCAATGACCCAAATTATGTAATGCACGTCGAGAACCTCCAGCCTGGCAAATATCAGTTCCTTGCTCTCGCAGGACAGAATGCTTATGCTGAACAACTAACTACCCAACGCGCTAAGTTCGTTCGTACTGAACCAACTGATGGCAGCGATATCAAAAAGTTAGAGGTGAATCTCGACCACCAGAATCGAGGTGACTATGATGAAGTTGAGAATCATGCCATGCCATTGGATACGCTTTGGCATGGCAAGATGCTCGAAGCTGTTGAGGTTTCTTCATCCAAAGCCGCCTATGCTACTATCCCATTGGTTCGTGATACCAAGAAGATCAATGTGGCGCTTCGTGACCTTGATTCTCCACAAGACATGGATGTCAACGATTACACAATGACCATCGAGGACCACAATGCCCGCATCCTTTGGGATAACTCTCTCGACGAGAGCCGTAAGGTTGTTTATACCCCTCATGCCACATGGAATACAGTTGATGAGACTGAGCAGGGCAAGATAGCTCATGCCGACTTCATGACCTCCCGTATTCTGAAGCACGATGACTATAAACAGGATGGTCATCTCCTCATCAAGAGTAAGGAGACCGGAAATACAGTAGTAAATGTAAATCTTCCTGACCTCTTGAGTCGTCTTCGCACCAGTGAGGAGTACAGTTACAGCGCACAGGAATTCCTAGACCGTGCCTACGATTACAAACTTCAGTTCTTTATCCAGGGTGGCAAGCTCAAGTATTGCTACATTACCATCAGCGTGAATGTGCTGAGTTGGAGCAAGCGCATCCAGTTCGAAGAACTCAATTAATATGTCCTACCCGGCTTCCCATAAGCCGATTCAAAAAAGAAAGTGCATGTTTAAGATAAAGACAATAACCCTCTCATTGCTAGCCCTTTTGCTGGTTATGTCGTTCGCATCCTGTGCGAGCGACACTACTAGTGATTTGCCTCTGCCAAGCAAAGATATGAAGGCATATCTGCAGGTAAAGGTAACAGTGGATGGTAGTGGAGATACACGAGCGAGTAGGGCAGATAAAGGACCTTACGGAGGTGAAGATGGTGATGGAAGTGAACAAGGGATCAATAAAGAAAATGATGTCAATTCTCTTACCGTCTTACTATATGAATCTGATAAAGATGACCTGTCGGATGATAATGCTATAATAGATTATGTATATACATTCACCAATTTAAATAAGGTTATAACTTCTTCCGGCAGCGATGCAACTTATACTACCGTTCCAAGAGAAATAGATGCATCAATTGTTGGCAAGAATTATCATGTGATAGTGATAGCCAATGCAGACGATATGACTTCCAGATGTAAAGGAAATAATATAAGCGAAGTAAGAGATTTGCAGATGTCGAAAGTGTGTACCCGAGATGCTGATATTACAAAGTTCTCAAACTTCATCATGTCATCAAAGAAGGATGCTAAGATAGATTTCACAACGGAAGGTTCAGAAACAGATCCGTATCAGGTAACTGTTGACATCGAGCGCCTGGCTGCCCGTATCGACATCATTCCAAATGCTGATTATGATGATACAGGTAAAGGTTATTATTATAATGTAAAGGATGGAACGAATGTAGTAGGCGGTTTTAAGCTCGAATCAGTCACTCCTACCAAGGTTATGACAAAGGGAGAATACCTGATAAAGCGAGTTTCTTCAGATAAAGATGTATCTTCTGTTACTTATTTCGGATTAGAAGACAAAGATGCAGACAATAAAGCAACTAATTATGTGGTTTGCCCTTGGACAAAGAATCGTACTGGTATTACTCTCTCGAATGCCGAAGGTCCTGCATCTCTATATAATGTAAAGGAGACAACTTCTACCAGTACGGCTGTAAAAGAAGCATCTTACATCCTCGATTATGTGATGGAGAATACAACCACCGATAACGCCGAGGCTAATTCTACGGGCCTTGTCTTTAAAGGAAAGTATTATGAGCTTTCTGATTGGGATACAGCCAATAAGCAGCCTAAGGCGGGTAAATCTGGTACAGATAAATACTATACCTATACCATTCGCCATAGTGATCCAACAGGTATTGGCTCTAAAACAGACCCAATGTATTATGGCATAGTCCGCAATAACATCTATCGGGTTCGTATTGACGGAATTACTGGAAAGGGACCGGATGGAATGAAGGTAACCCTCCACGTGAGAAAATGGGCAACCTATACTCACGACGAGACAACAATGTAACAACAAAATAAAAAGATAAACAGAAAGTATAGTTTGAACTTAAACTTTCAAAACAATGAAAACGATTAAGACGATACATACGGCATTGATTCTGATGGTACTAGCCTTTATGACGGCTTGCTCCACAGATAGTGCTGACCCTATACAGGGAGACAGTGGAGGCGTTAACCGAGGTGACAAGATTACCGTCCACATGACTCTTTCTACGGCTTCTTCTTCCGGAACCAGAGCAAGTTTGTCATGGGAGAATGGCGTAGATTCAGAAAACATGAAGAGCTGGGTAGTAGCCTTTGTGAAATACAACAAGGTTGTTTCTTTTGCAGAGAACAACAATGTATCGGATGGTAATCGTATTAAAGATGAGGTTACGATAACAGATCTTCCTAAAGAGGTTGCTACCTACCAGGTTTATTCCTTTGCCAATCTTACTTCCACCGAGCTAGGCATCTTTAAAGGTGCAGATGTTGATTTCGACAACAAGAAGTGGAAGATGAATGGCAATGGATTCAATGTGAATGACCCAGACTGCAAAGGTATTCCTATGAGCAATAAGCAGGAAGTGACGATAAATGCTTCTGGTAAGCCAAGCATCACTGAACTTTGGGTAGTAAGAATGCTGGCAAAGATTACATTAAAGTTCAAGAATCCAAGTTCTACTCCTTTGGAAATCAATGATATTACGTTGAGTGATGTAACTTCAAATCCTTCTGCTGATGTTAATACAGAAGGTAACATCATGTTGTTGCCAAAGCATTTGGATGCTTCAGGAACCTCTGGTACTACTGGTTCATCTAACCTAACTGGTGCAGATAAAGATAAGGTTACATGTACTCCGAATCTGGTAGAGCAGGCTGCAACGGAGAATTATACTTATAAGCTGACTAAGACAATACCAGCGAAGGTAGATAAATACGAAACAGAGAATGAGATTTCGTTCTATGTGAATGAAAGCGCAGCGGGCAATACTTCCAAGTATTTCATCATCAATCTGAATACATCAGCAGGAGTCAAGCGTTACGCCCTGTTCCAGGATTGGACAACGATAGCTCGAAACGACCATCACATTCTGCCAATCTCATTAGATGATTACAAGTTGAAGTTTGATGTTCAGTCCTTCTCTGCCATCGGTCTCTATCCATCCATAACAGATAACGGAACCACTCTTTCCTACACCTGTTATTACCCGGAAGAGGAATTCCATATCCTGCCAAAGGTATTTAAGGCAAGTGATGACACAGAGGTAACTGGTATCGATAATACCCAAGTAACATGGAATCTGATTCAAGAAGATGGTATGGATGATGCAGATGCTGCAAAAGCGAATGCCGAGTTGGTATTTAAAACTCCTCTTCCTAAATGGACTCCATCCACCGGCTATTTTGAAGGTATCTTCAATGATGACAAAGCAGACAAGCAGAGTGCCCTCTATCAGGTCTCTGTCCCTGTACCGGACGTAGCAGGCAAGTCTCTAATATACAAGATACTTTTTACCAAGGATTTGAGAAGCTTTGCTGCTCGTAAGTATACGAGACAGAGTTACTATTACAGAACAAACAATAATACTAAATATTAAAAAACATTGAAGCTTATGTTTAAGTCTAAGATTTTTAATAGTGTAATGAGATATATGTTGGTAGCAATGCTTGCATTGCTGCCAAATACTATATGGGGATTAACGGAGACAACTGAAACCAACATTTCAAATGGTTCTTCCTTTACTTTGTCTGTTACTACACTTAGCAAATATGTAAAGGGTAGCGATTATTGGGCATTGTCTGTCATTGAACCAGATGGTACAATAGTGGATGACTTGTCAGCATGGACTGTAAGCCAAAATGGATTCAATGACCATTCAAAATCAGGACAATATTTAAAGGTAAATAAAACTGGTTATGATTTGACATATCAATATTTAACCCTTACCGCTCCTTCTACTATAAGCAGTCTAGCACACTATAAGATTATTCTTTTGGTTTCTAAGAATGAGGCTTTTTATAATAATCCTAGTGAAGTCTTAGCAGAGAAGAAGGTAACGTTTGATATAATTTCTAAGGATGATCTTCCTAATTTTAAGACATACTCTGGTTCGAACAGTGCAGAGAAATTAGTAACTGTTGCTGATGCTGATTTGCAAGGTGGTTCCATTTCTATTACTGATTTAGGTGAAACACTTGCAGACTTTGGCATTTGGGATAAAAGTGCAGATTCTAAAGGCTTAATGGTAAGCAAGTATCCTTTCTATCTCCGTCTATCTGTTGTTGATAAAGATGGAAATCCCGTTACAGATCTTAGTGGTTTTACTTTAAAAAGAAATGGTAATATAATTTCTGATACTCAATTAGGTGATCATGAGTGGAGGCTAGCATGTTATAAAAATGCTAAAGGCGTATATTGTCTTCGTGATAAGAAAGAAGGTGCTTCTGTTTCTTTCACAGACCTCAACTTTAGCATATCTTGTCCTAGTGATAAGAATATCAATGATTATAACGTTGTGGTATATGTTGGTAATGAACAGCCAAGTATCTCGGACAATCTGATTATGGAAGAACCTACATTAGTAGGTAGGGTAAACTATACTATTTTAAGTCAATCCACATTTGATGCAATAAAGTTGACTCCTTCTACAGAGCCTACAGGTGCTGCTGTCCGTAATGTTTCTTCCATTGTTTTAGGTACTAATTTAAATGTAGATCTTACTTCTAAAGATAATTTGAAGTTTATCAAGGAGCAGTTAGGTTTATCTGAAACTCAGAATTTTGGCAAGTTATATGTTCGTTGGGCTATTAAAAAGAAGAATGGCTCAGCCATAACCGGTGTGTCTTCTAAAGGAGCCCTAAAGCAACAGGAAGGTATGTACTGGACCTGGTATTCTGATGATGCATCAAGTTCTTTTGCTAATGCATTGAATGCTAATTTCGTAGTTCCTGAAGGACTGGATATTAATAATGTTGACATTTCTTGCGTCATCTCTGATGAAACGCCAACCACTCAGTATGGTTTCGTCACAATTGAACCAACTTTGAAGGCAAAGGTTAATGTGCAACTTTTGGATAAGTACAGCATGCCTTTCAATCATTATGTAGGCCATGCTAATACTGCATTAGATGAAAATGGTATGCAGCAGACTGCTGAGTGGGAGTACTATGTCTATGTAAAAGATGCTGGTGATAACGTGGAATTGGTATTGCCTTTCGACAAATATACAGGCTCTGGAGATGCTCTCGAACCGAAGGGATATTTTAGATGGTATGATATTAACAAGGATAAAGCATGTGGCAATCTGCAGAAAAATGGTACTACATCTCTTCTGAATTCTATTGTATCAGATGGTGAAGATTATGGTTTGTTTGCTTACAATCTTTCTGAATATCCAGTTAGTAAAAATATTGGTGTTACATATAAAGCTCCTGCAGAAGCAGCGTCAGAAGATTGGGCTGGTGAAGATATTGCCTGTGATGTAAGCCGTTATGTTGATGGTCTGGATGCTTCAAAAACTTATCTTGTGCATGAGCCTACGCTCTCTATTAGATATATTTATCATATACGTTCTGCCAAACAGTTAGCAGACGATATTATGAATACGGCTATAGGCAATAATCCTCAAAGAGCAAATAATAGAACATATGAGGATGGAATGAAACTGACCGTTGGTATGAAGGATAAAAAATCTACTTTGACCCTTCGACTGGATTTGTCTGATGCTACGAAATATTATTTCCATCCATTAGCTGATGGCGTATATAAGAATAGTGGTTCTTCAGAAGGTTTCACTAATCGAGTATATTATGTAGATGAAAATGACAAACTCGTAGAATCCAACTTCGATAAAACAAAATTATGTAAGGCAACTAAGATAGAATGGTGGGCATACGATAAAACCAAGGCTTATTGTCGCAAATTAGGAACAACAGACAAACGCTTCTTTGATTTAACGATGGAAAATCTAGGAATACTACCGTGGACGTCTGTATCTATGGATGGATCTTCGAAGAGCTTTACATTTGAATATGGAGATCCTGTATTCATAGTTGCGTATGCTATGGATGAAGAAAATCATCGTTGTCCTATTGCCAACTTTGATGTGCGTTTCATGAACAATCATCCGATGACAAAGGAAGAGATAAAAGAAGCAGGATTGAATAATAGACTGATTACATACCTTGATGATCATTATTCGAAGGCCACTAAGCCTATTACATTTGATGATGATGATGATGAGCAAACGTTGGCAGCTCCAACAAATCCGGATGAGAATCAAGACCGTCTGCCTTCAAAGTGGGATCGTCGTTCTTATGGCTTTGTTTATCGGGAACTGATTAATTATACAGCTGATGCAGGTAAGGGGGATATGTATAATAATCCACGTCATTCTCCTCTTCATGGTGAGTATGGTATTTATAAGTCTGCTAATGTTAATGGAATTTCTGCTAATAATCAGACTGATGGATATATTTGGTATCAATCTGGAGAGGCTAATATTTTATATGATAAAACTTATGAGTCAACAAATGGTTCTCAGTATGGACATTTCCTCTATGTAGATGCATCTGATGAAAGTAGAAACATCGCAGCTGCAGAATTTACTGCAAATTTGTGTACAGGACAGCAGCTTATCTTCTTGGCTTCAGTTGCAGACATGACCGACAAGGATGTTAAGCCACAACTTATGTTTAAACTCTATGGCATTAATTATGATGCAGAAGGCAATATCGTTAAAAGACATTTGGTACATAGCTTTTCTTCTGGTGATTTCAAAGGTAATGTGGATGGAAAATTAGAGGAAGCTACATGGTATCAGGTATATGGAAAGATTGTCTTGCAAAAAGAATCTGAGGTTGAGAAGTATTCTGATTTCCGATTAGAAATAGACAATTATTGTAAGGGAACTCTTGGGGCCGATTATGCCGTAGATGATATCCGTATGTATATTGAGCCAGCTAAGGTACAGGTGATTCAGGATAAGCCGGCATGTGGTGGTGCTACAACAGGAACTATCAAGCTGAAGATACGTGCTATCCACGAGACCTTGAATGCGATTTTGGGACATAAAAATACAAAGATCTATTTCAGATTTGTGGGTGAAGATGGAAAGCCTGTAACAGGCGATGGACTTTACTCTTATAGCTTGAAGGATAAAACGACAAACAAAGAAACGAAAGTTGAAGGTACGGAATATGGTACTGTTGATGTATACGATTCAGAGGAAACCTGTAAGAACTTTGAAATCGATGGTACTAATATGATTGAGCAAGATAGTGAAGGTGAAACCTATATTGTAATCAGCAATAAAGACTATCCCCTTGAAGTGGGGAAGAAGTATTACGTATCTGTATCTACTGGCAATCCTGCTGAAAGTAAGGCTAATTGGGGCTCTCCTTCAGAAGTCTGCTCGGTATATAGTAACTGGTTCGAAATGGTTAGCCAGCATCCAATCATTACTGATATTGATGGCAATATCGTTACGGATTATAAGATTCCTTGCGATAAGGCTGACAACTATGAGGTTACGATTAAGGGACAATTGACTACAGCTGACCCTTATAATGGTGGTAAGATAACATTGAATAATGTCAAGTTCTTTTGGTATGTTGATGATCCTACAGTAGCTACCAACAAACTGAACGAAACTGCAAGCAATGATATCACTATCTGCATGGATAAGCTTCCTTTGGGTGAAACTCATAAAATCTATATGAAGCCTGAGGGTACTGATGATGATGGTTATATTAAATATACTGCCCCCAATGGTACAACCTATCTGTTGTGTACTAGTGCAATACCCGTCCAATTGCGTGTCATGAAGGATGGACCACAGCTTAACTTCGGATTCAACGATGTGGATTATCCATTCAAGGCTTCTGATTATGAGGCATCGCTTCGCATCGGTTTGCCACAGCTGAAGAAGTTGAAGAATACAGGGTTCCTGGAGATTCCTCTTCATAGTGCTACTATGGGTGATGGAAATGCTATCACTTCGCCACTTACCTTCGTCGATGATAGTGGCACTTCTGCAGTTACTTCAGATAAGGTAATGGTAGCATACACGAATGACCCGTTATGGACAACCGACATGCTGAATACCCAGGTTGCCACATTGCAAAGTACAGAGTTGCCGGCTATAGATAAAACGACTCAGGCTACCCTCAATATCAAGTTCTCTGACGCTGCCGTAGAGAATTTCCATGAGGGATACTACTACGAGCTTAGATTTGCCTTCGAGCAGAGAACAGTTTCTGAGGGAACTACCAACTGTGCCGGTGAGTCTTATCTCAAGCTGAAGATTGTTCCGGAGTTCATTACCTGGACGCCTACGGCAGATGGCGGTATGAATGCCAACTGGAATAATGATGATAACTGGCATCGCTCATCTTCTACAGAATTGTATGATGATAAGTATACAGATTATCTGGCTTATGGAAGCAGTATGTCGGGTACGCCAACTTCTGCAAAGGATATTCCTACTCAGAACAGCTATGTGCCAATGAAGTTTACCAAGGTAACCATCGGCAATCTGAATGGTTTGCCATTCCCTGACCTCGGTAATGTGGTTTACCGTAGCACCAATCAGATTGCTACCAAGCTGACCAATGGCAAGGGTAATGAAGCTACGAAGTATATCCAGTATGACATCATGGCGTTCTGGAATGAGGCAGATGCCAATAAGGAATTGGATACAGAAGGTAATCTGAAGTGCGAGAAGTTCTATGGCAATACCTGTCATCAGATTTACTTCAAGCCTCAGGGCGAGCTTCGTGACCAGTGCTATCTGATATATGACAAGGCTTGGGTAGAGAAAGAGCTGGAGCCTAACAAGTGGTATACCATGGCTTCACCTCTGCAGTATATCTACGCAGGTGATATGTATGTGCCAGCAAGTAATGGACGACAGGAAACCAAGGCATTTATGGATATCAAGTTTGATGATAAGGCTACTGATGGTACTGCTGCGTATAGCCGAAGCAAGTATCCGGTTTATCAGAGAGCCTGGATGAAGAGTGGAGTAGAGGAGATCACACCTGAGAGTTATCCTGCATCTCATTATCCTGAAGGTGCAAAGACTGATGATATGAATCTCAATCTCGGCTACTGGAGCCATGTATATAATAAGGTGGATGAATGCTATACTGATGTCTCATTCGGTGGCTTCGCTATCAAAGCTGGTAATGCGCTCTTGCCAAAGAGACCTACAGATGGTACTTCATTGCCAAATGCGCTCCTTCGTTTGCCAAAGGAAGATACAAGCTATCAGTACTTCGATTTTGATGGATCAATGACTTCTGGTGGTAAGGAGAGCGACGTAATCAAGCCGGATGTATCTGCTATCGTTTCTTCAGATAAGAATAGCACTGGTCATGGCAAACTTCTCGTTGCCTTCAATAACGATGAGAAGCATCTCGCTGAGATGACTCAGAGCTTGGGAGCTGATAACAACAGCGGTTTCTATCTCGTGGCTAATCCATATACCTGCTCTATCTCGATGGCTAAGTTCTTCGAGGCCAATACTGGTTTGCAGAAGGCTATTTGGATTGTAGAGAATGGTGATGTTAAGGCGATTTCCAATGCAGAATTGGATAAGAAGAACTACGCTATCCAGCCTACCCAATCGTTCTTTGTCAAGAAGAAAGAAGGCGAAATGGTAGAAAATGTAAAGTTCACTTCTACGATGTGTGTTGACCGCACCATTACTCCTGGCCTGTTGATGGCATCTGACTATGTAAAGAGCATTGAAGCGACGACTGAGAATTCCAACGGCCAGATTTCAAAGGCACGCATTGCCTTGCGTCAGGAGGCTTCTGCCGACTATGATGACGAGGAGGACGTTGACCTCTTGTACGATCTGAACCTCAAGGATGTTCCGCAGGTTTATACCGTGGCTGGTTCTCAGGCTGTGGCAGTGAATGCTACTCCTAAGATTGAATGGATGCCAATGGGTGTCATCATGGAGAATGGGGAGAAGAATGAAATGGTGAACCTTGACTTCAAGGGTGTCGCCAAGCTCGATGCACCGCTTTATCTCTATGATGCTGCCAACGGACAGTATACCGAGTTGCAGGATGGCAATGAGGTGAGCATTCAGGCGAACGAGCATGGCAGATACTTCCTGACACAGACTCGTGGTACTACCGGTATCCAGCAGATTGAGGCTGAGGCTGAAAGTAATCAGTTGAAGGTTTATTCACCTGCTGCGGGCATGATTGTTGTTTCAGCCTTGAATGGTGAGAAGTTGGGTAGGGTAGAGGTATTTACCTTGGATGGCAAGAGGGTTCACAGCTATCAGTTGCCTGATAAGCAGAGAATGATTCTCCGTGTTCCATCCGGAGTATATATCGTAAAGGCATCCACCCAGTCCTGTGCTCAGGCTAAGGGATTGAAGGTTGCCGTAAGATAGAAGAAGCTTGGTTTGACAAGTTTATAATAGTTGATAAAAAACGAAAAGAGGGTGTATCATGAATTTATGATGCACCCTCTTTTATTCGTATATTAAAGATATATTGTCGGAAAAGACAGGATATATTTCTGAGTTATTTAGTATCTCCGGCCGCACAACAGCTGTTGTGCGCTTGCATAACAGCTGATATGCGCTCGCACATCAAGTGTTGTGCGAGCGGTGACCATCTGTTATGCACCAACTTTTTTCTTCCTTACTCTATATGAACAAATCCTTCTTCGGCATATCTGCCATGAACTGCTTGCGGAGCTTCTCAAAGAATGCCACGGTGTCGTTGCTGAAGCC
>OGKS01000605.1_pt1 | contig 19542 bp, 15 predicted proteins | sample 1572491 | NCBI WGS metagenome assembly OGKS01 (sample SAMEA2582153, study PRJEB24529) | metagenome | biome: Human gut stool | place: China | collected 2011
CCAACGAGTGCAGAGCCAAACTTGTTTGAGCTATGCCGAGTGCAGCCGAAAATCACATGTGTGTAAAATGTATGAAATACTTAAAAACAAGTAAAATTTTTAACGTCTCAATATATAGGCACTTGCAAAAGTGCCTATACAAAGGGCAATGCCCTAAATTGAGCACTAACTAAACTCCTTTAACGGCACAAATAATATGCCAATAAACTTATATTATACTAAATATGGTACTAAAAATAGGTAATCGTCCAATTAAATTGATGAAGGCTCATAGTAAGCCTGACTTTAATTGTAGAACAGTTCTTTCAAATTCAACATATGAGTATGTAGAACTGTGGTTGAGAAATCAAAAAGGGGATAAGTACAAAGAAGCTTTGTTCTATTGGAATCAATCACGTATTTTTTATAATGCATCGTTAGAATTACCGATTGATGCCAAACCTTTAACATCTTATTATAGTATAATGAATGCTACTAAAGCATTGTTAGTAATACATGGTGTAAAAGTTATTGGAATTGGGCATGGCGTAAGTTCCTCTCGTCAGAATATAACGGGTAATGTAAGAAAAGATAAAATTATTTATGGAGCAACTGGTGTTTTGTGCAACCTGTCAAGAATTTTAGACGAACCTGATCAAAGGCAAGAATATACGGTATATGACTTGTTGTATAATTTACCATGTGTACATCGTACCTTCACTATTACTAATACAGATGCAACAGAGTTGTTCATACCTATTTCTGATGTTTCTTTTACTTTAACAAATAATGCAGATGCAGCAAAGCGCGAGGTGTACATAAGATTTAGAGTAGATAGTATATATGATAATTATAGAATGAGAAATTATTTGCCTAATAAAGTGAAGTATACCGTACCGCCAGGCGATGAAGTTCCATATTATCGTATAAAGAAACAGTTCAAGTGGAATATCCATGAAAGTATGTCTGGTCGTTTAAATGCCTTGATTAAATACCATAAAGATGCAAGAAAGACTTTTTATTATATTAATGGTTCGCAAATGTTATGGTATATAAAAAAGGAACTTCCGAAAAATACTCATTTAGTGGACAGACATAGCATGACTATAATTTATGGTGTTATGCATTGGTTGAGTGAGCAAGTACGATATAGCCCCAATATTTTTGAAAAACTGATGAAGTCAAAGCAAAATTGGTTGATTCGAGAATTTATAGACTTGGGCTTACCGCAATTCATTGATGAGATTAGCAGCGAAATAACAGGAGCTAATATTATGATGTGTACAGGATATAGAAAATAAACAATATTTAATTTAATGTCAAAAACATCTTCAAACAACAATACACGAATAGCCAAGAATACATTGCTTCTTTACTTCCGTATGCTATTTACAATGGCTGTATCTTTGTATACAAGCCGTGTGGTTTTAAATACATTGGGAGTAGAGGATTTTGGTGTATATAATGTCGTTGGCGGCATTGTTTCAATGCTAAGTTTTTTTAATTCGTCAATGGCTACAAGTACGCAGAGGTTCTTGAATTATGAAATGGGGCAAAATAACGACAAAGGTCTTAGGGACGTGTTTGTGAATGCTGTTAATGCACATTATCTTATCGGTTTTATAACAGTTATAGGTCTTGAAACTGTCGGGTTATGGTTTGTATATAATAAATTGAATATACCTCAAGGTCAGTTTGATGCAGCATTATGGGTATTCCATTGCTCTGTATTGTCTCTTTTTGTCAGCATCATAAGTACACCTTATAATGCGGCTATCATAGCCAATGAACGAATGGGAATATACGCTTACTATTCCATATTTGAGGTGGTGCTTAAACTGCTTATTGTTTATCTGCTTGTTATGATTCCATATAATAAACTAACTGTATATGGATTACTAACGTTAGCTGTAAGTATTTTAATGCAAGTCTTATATTGTATATACTGCATTAGAAACTTTTCTGAATGTAGATACAAGTGGAGTTGGAATATGCAGCTGATGAAAAAGATGTTCTTCTTTTCTGGTTGGATGCTGTTTGGGTGTATAAGTGATATGCTTAGCAAACAAGGAGTGAATGTGCTTATTAATATATTCTTTGGACCAGTGTTCAATGCAGCACGTGCAATAGCTGTACAGGTTCAAGCTGCTGTTAATAATTTCGTTACAAATTTTATGACAGCAGTACGTCCACAGATAATAAAGAGTTATTCGGCAGGAGAATTTCAGCATATGTATAGACTGGTTTTCTCATCATCCAAACTTTCGTTTTATCTGTTGTTTGTGCTGACGACTCCAGTTCTCATATATACGGATTTTATATTGCAATTATGGCTAAAGATTGTTCCTGAATATTGTGTTCTCTTTACACGATTGGTTCTTGTAGAACTATTGATAAGTTCGGCTTATGTTCCAATTGCACAAATCAATCAAGCTTCAGGAAAAATTCGGAATTACCAAATGGCAATATCCATAATATTCTTGGCAAGTTTTATTTTGACATATGCTCTATATAAAATAGGAATGCCAGTATACAGTACTTTTATACTTTCAGTTGCTTTGGCGATAGTAGGTTTATTTGTGAGAGTGATTATTCTAAAGCATGATAATGCGTTTCCTGCTTCAACCTATTTGCTTAAGGTTATGTTGCCTTTAATACCTGTTGCGGGATTATCGCTTGTAATCCCAGTGTTAATATACAAATATACAGAAACAACATTTTTGACTTTCTTGTTAAACTCCTTTACAGGTTTTATTTCATCAATTATGGTGATATGGATATTGGGACTTGACAAGGTAGAAAAAAGTTTCATAACGGAAAAAATTAGTAGTAGAATCCATAAAAAATAAATCAGATGATAAAGATAGGAAGACCCCAGGTTAAAAGTGATGCACAAACAGCCACATTATATGCGAATATAACAATCGATGGCGATTGTAAAGAAGTATGGTTCAAGGTTGACAAGAAATTTGAAAACTATCTGTGTTTTGAACGTGGCGATGCTTATGTGATAGCAGTGCTTAACTATGCAATGCGCAATCATCATGATATTGTAAGCGAAGCCCCGCTTTCAGAGGATTTATATTATAATATAGACAAGTATTTGGTTGATGCTATTGCCCAATACAATAAAGATTTTTATCGTCCTCAAATAACAGCAGAGATAGCTTCCGACCGTTTACCTTGTGCTGGAGCTGTTGCTACTGGTATTTCGTGTGGAGTAGACTCCCTGCATGCTCTTGCCAATCAAACAGCAATGAAGTTCAAAAAGCACAATATCACTCATTTGACATTCAATAATGTTGGAAGTCATGGAGAGGGTGAGCATGCTGAAAAGCTATATCAAGCAAGATTGGAGCGTCCACGAGCTTTCGCAAAAGAGTATGGTTTTGAATTTGTGGCAAGTGATTCTAACTTACAGAATGTGGTATTGCAGAATCATTTTAAGTCACATACATATTCAAGTATGTTTGCTGTGTATTGTTTGCAGAAACTATACTCTGTGTATTATTATGCATCATCTGGATATAAATATCATGAATTCAGACTGTTTGATATTCCTGGTAGTTCATGTGGTAGTTATGAGATGCTTTCGCTGCCGTTGTTATCAACTTGCAATCTGAGAGTTTATTCAGAAGGCGAAGGTATGTCACGAATGACAAAACTTAAAACAGTGGTTAAATATGCTCCTTCTTATAAATACTTGAATGTATGTTTGGAGGATGGTGACAATTGTGGAAAATGTGAGAAATGTGTACGTACATTGTTGGGTATAGACGCATTGGGAGCACTTGATAATTATGCAGAAGTGTTTGATATAGATTATTACCGTAAGCACAAAAAGTGGTATTTGCAGCAAATGCTTATACAAATGGCTCACAATAAACACGATTACTTTGAAATGTATCCATATTTCAAAAGTGAAATCACTCTTGATATGCGTATAAAAGTCCTTCCTTATACAATAGAGAATACTATAAGGAAACTTATACCAAGGGATTCATGGTTGTTTAATTTGCTTAAGAAAGTAAAGCGAATCTTGAAATCTTAAAACTATGATAACAATCACAGATAAGTCGCAATGTTGTGGATGCTCAGCTTGCGCACAACGCTGTCCCAAGCAATGCATAACGATGGCAGAGGATGAAGAAGGATTCCTTTATCCACAAGTAGATACTTCAAAATGTGTAGATTGTCATTTATGCGAAAAGGTCTGTCCTGTTATAAATCAATATGATACACGCACTCCTTTGAAAGTTTATGCAGCTAAGAATTCGGTTGATGAAGTTAGACGACTAAGTTCATCAGGAGGAATCTTTACCTTGTTAGCCGAACAGACAATAAAGGATGGTGGTGTCATATTCGGTGCTTGCTGGGATAAGGAGTGGAATGTAAAGCATGATTGTGTTGACAATATAAGTGATCTGCAGATATTCCGTAGTTCAAAGTACTTACAAAGTGTAATTGGTGATAGTTATCTAAAGACAGAGCAATTTTTGAGAATAGGTCGTAAGGTGATGTTTACAGGCACTCCTTGTCAAATTGCAGGTCTTAAACATTTCCTTCGCAAAGAATATGATAATTTACTTGCTGTTGAGGTTATCTGTCATAGTGTGCCAAGTCCGGGAGTGTGGCAACAATACCTAACTACAAGACTGTATACATTGAAATGGAATAAGTCTGATATTAGAAATATCTCGTTCAGAGACAAAACGACAGGTTGGAAAACTTACTCATTTGTAATAGAAAATAAAGACGGTAACAGCTTTATCGAATTAAGTAGCAAGAATACTTTTATGCGAGGATTCCTTGCAGATTTGTATACGCGTCCTTCTTGTCATGCTTGTCCTGCCAAACAGCTAAGAAGTGGTAGTGACATAACATTAGGGGATTTCTGGGGTATTGAATCCTTGATGCCTGAAATAGACGACGATAAGGGTGTTTCAGCAATCATTGTAAACTCAGACAAAGGAAAACAAGTTTTGCATAATATAAATGTTGAGTTGTATGAAGTTTCATATAATGAATTGACAACAAGAAATCCTGCATTGGTTAAATCTTTTCCAATAACTCCTAAACGCACCGAGTTTTTTAAGGAAGACGGAAATACTTTTGAAGAAAAGGTGAAGAGATTAGCGAAGGAACCATTCTCAATGAAAACTTTAGCATATCGTATTGTACGGAAGGTAATTCCGAATATGGTTGTGGAACAGTTTAAACTGCTTCTTAGATAATAAGAAAGTAAGCAGTCAAATTAGGGCTTACCACTGAAGTTCATATCTTTGCGCTGAACAAAAATTTTAAAAATATGTACAGCAACGAAGATTCGGAACGCTTTTATTTCAAGTACTAAACAGAGTTTTTACCTCATGGTCAATCCCTTCAGTCATTTTGTCTGAACAATAATGTGCTTACCCACAGCACGCAACAACTCATTTCATTTTGGAAGTGATTTAGGTGCTCAAATGGCAGCTATAGTATCATTAGCACTGTGAAACTTCATGGCAGTTCAGTTTGGAACAACCTTGGTAAATATTTCACAAAATCTTTGAGGGGGGCAAGGTTTATCCTTCACTCCTACCCTCTTGTATCGGACTGGAGTAGTCCACAATGTTAATTTACAATCGAATTTTTAACAAAGTCTATAAAGGTAGGCACTGAAAAGTGCCTGCTCTTTGGGGTATGCCCTAATTTGACTGCTAACGGTATATCAATGAATCAGCTGATTTTTGATTTCTTGAACGGATATGCAGCACTCCCTTCACCTCTGTATGCTGTCTTGTTAAGGGGAAAGTGGGGATGCGGAAAAACTTACTTTGTAAAGCATTGGCTTGCAGAATTTGAAGAATCAAGCAAACTGCCGGCTAATGAGAATAGCATTGAACTGAAGCCAATATATGTTTCACTCTTTGGCATGAGAGAAATCTCTGATATAAAATCAGCCATTGATAGATGCGTAAATCCATTCTTCTATTCCAAGACTGGAAAAATACTTAAGGTAGCTGGACGTATAGCAAGCAAGATTATCTTTAAGACAGAACTTGATATAGATAATGATGGCAAGAGTGAAACGTCTTTCTCTGGCGCATTGGATTCTTTGTCAATTTTTGAGAATGACAATAAAAATGAAGTTAAAGGCATAAAGTTTATTATCTTTGATGATCTGGAACGTTGTCAGATACCTATGAAGCAATTGCTCGGTTTCATAAACTATTTTGTGGAACATTGCGATTGTCATGTTGTCGTGATAGGTGAGGAGAAATATTTAGATGATAAGACACATAATGAACTGCTCGAATTCAAAGAAAAAGTAGTTGGTCGAGAGTTTGAAATTCACCCAGATATAAAAGCTGCAATAAATTTTTTTATTTCTGAGCCCATGATGGTCACTGATTTTCTATGTAAAGAAACAGAGATAATCCAAATTTGTTTTGAGTGTACCGCAACTCGTAATTTGAGGTTATTGCGTCAATCACTTCTAGATTTCAGCTCGTTAATTTCAGCTTTACCGTCCTATTTGGTAGAGAATAATCATGAGTATTTGCGTTCATTATTATCTTGCTTTATCGCAGTTTATGCAGAATATCGGAATATAGATAGCCATGCTTTTATTGTTGATTGGGAAAAATTTTCTGTAAAGGCACTTGTTGGAACAAATGATGAAAATTCTGAGAAGATTAGAAATTTGATGGGGAAATATAACAAAGTAAACCGCCTTAATCAATTTGAAGCTTTGAGTAGTACAATGGTTACAAAGATAGTTGAACATATAGAAAATGGAATAAACTTGGCTCCAATGTTTGAAAATATTTTATCTCAGAAATCTAGGAAGCTTACAGCTTTGGAACGGTTAGACTCATATTGGGACAAGACAAATGAAGAATTCTATGAGCTATTTGACTCATTGGTGAAGGAATTGAGGAGTGGCATTATATCAGAGCTAGTTGATATTGGTAAATCTGTAGGCTTTCTTGGATATTTCGATGCTATGGGCTTTCGTGAATTGCCGGAGGGAACCATCTCTGATGTAAAGAATAGATTGTCGCGTACCTATCAATCTTGTACCTGTTTGAATGATTTGTATAAATGTCACTACCAATTTATCCAGGGCTACAATTACGTAAGAGGATATGACCAAGAGAAAATGAAGACAAAATGCATCATAGAATTTGTAAACAATCAGTTTGAGAGAATGAAGGAAGAAATTCCCGATGATATGCAATTAGCTCTGCGTCAACTATCTGATGATAATGTAGATAATTTAGTTTATATAGATGATGGTAGTTATCCGGACCACTCTTCCAGTTTTAGAATGCGTCCAATTTTTGAGAAGGAGAATCCGCATAAACTCTTTGAATCACTATGCAAGATGAGCAATAGAGGGCGTAATGCCTTTACCCAATTTCTTGCATCCCATTATGAATTCCACGTGATTTGTGATTTTTCATATAAATATAAGTCTGACTATAATGTGTTGGTTGAACTGAAATCTTTGATAGAGGAAGAAGTTAAATCAAAAGAAGCAATGGAAAAATGGTCTTATGACGGTCTGGTAGAAAGTTTGGAGAAATCTATCAGAAGGGCGAGTGGAGAGTCAAGGATAGAATAGTGCGTAATAATAGAATTTATAAAACATAAAGATATGGACATAAATGCAATAATCGCCAACCTAGGCAATGGTAATGTTACTACAGGAAACATCACGACAGGTGATATTCGTAAGGAAACAATTGTAACTAATGAGCATCGTGAAGAGTTTATGAAAATAATAGAAGAACTCAAACGAGAAATAGAAACCTTGAATGAAAACTCTTCTAGAGAGGCATTAGACTTGATACGGGAAGAAACGAAAAAGGATTCTTGGAACAAGAAACTTATGAAGTTTGCATTAGATACCATACAGAAAACAGGAGTGACATTAGCGGCAAAAGGAATTGTGTCTTTAGGAGCTAAGGCTATGGCTCTATTACCATTTGTTTAGTATGAATAGTTATGGATTCAAAGAAAATAGTAAATAACTTAATTGATGATATAGCTAATGGTGCAGCTATAAGTCAAATTCTACTGAAGGCTCAAATCATTGCCTATAATGTTGGCGAAGAGAAATTCTCTAAACTTATCAAGAATGAGCAACAAGGATATTCACCTAACGATGACATTCCCGATTATCGTAAGTTAAAGAGTATGGTGAAGGCTACTTTTGCATATTCTTGGAGTAATACAAAGACTGTTATCGTTCCTTGTGAGGCGGTTGATGATAAAAGAATCAGAGACTTGCTGACTTTTGTGTATGTAAGAGATCCGTTGGTGCAAGTAGAATCATTGTACAACAATGCAGAAAGTGGAATGGTAAGAATTCAAGTGCCTGTTTTTGCATATCCTACCATTAAAAGTTTATATGATAGCGATGGCTATGAAGTTCTTTCCGCCAATCATTGCTTTCCCAAAGAATCCTTATTGTCAATCGTTGAGATTTTCAAGGCACAATTACTAGACTTACTTCTTCAGTTTAACGATAAGTTGGATTGGAACATTGATTTGGCTGCTGATAAAAACAAGGATAAGGCAAAGACAATTATCAATAATGTATATAATGTACATGCAGCTATTGCCAATATGGGTAATGGGAATGTGGAAACACAGGATATAACGTTGACTGAATAACGATACTGTTATGCTAAATTACACAATATAATTTTTGATGCATGAATCAGAAAATACTAAATATTCTGACGATCATATTGACCATTATCCTTTCGGGATTGCAGATGTTGCCAAACGAGCCAACTAATGTAGTTTTACAATGGATAAGAGTCTACATATATTGGATAGCTGGAATATCGGCTGCAATTGTAATTGCATTGCATATAATTGATTTATACAGAGGCCGTGAACGCCATATCAAAGAATGGTTGGTTACGTTTTTAAAACACATATTGGATGAACATCTTGCAGGAGAGTTTTATCATACCCGAATTAGTATCTTAAGAATTGAACCTGGATATAAAGTATTTTTCAAATCTTTATTTCATTTCGTGTTCCGGAATTTCTGTAATAACTTCAAAAATGCAACATGGAGAAATTCTTTTAAAGATATAGCTGTACATATCATGTCTGACTATCTTACAGTATATGCGAGGTATAGTTATCCAAAAGCGAAAAATAGTCATGCGTATTTTCGGTTGTCTGATAATGCAAATCACAATCAGTTCAATGGTATAGCTAATAAATGTCTTGAAGAGGGGATTCCTCAATTTGTTCATACAATTGATATCAGTGGTATAGATGTAACACAACCGTTTGACAAGTTGTCAAATAACGAAAAAAATAAAGTTAGGAAATATATGAAAGACTCTTATTTTGCTTCATCATTCTACAGCAGTTTACGCCTAATGCATCGCATTTCAAATAACTTATATGCAGTACCAATAGCGTTGAGTGACCAAAGTATTTGGGGCGTTGTTGTTATTGATAATGTCAGCAATGAAAAGTGCAATTTTGAAGAAGACCTATCAACATATATGTCATCGTATATGAAAATTATTAATTTCAGTCTTTCATCATTAAAGAAAAACTAAGATTATGTGTAAGCTAAGGACATTAATAATAGATAATAATGGTAATATTTTAAAGGATTCCGTTATAGACATTGGCAAAGTTACGTTGAGTGTTATTGATGCACCCGCGATGTGCATTTATGTAAATAAGAATGACAATGGATATGACAACTTTTTATTCAAGTATTCGAATATTATTGAAGAACAGGTTGTTATAATTACAGATTCTAACAATACCATCATGACGATTGGACGTAAATCAGGTTGTATTTATGCATACCAATTCAAACAAGAAATAGGTTTGTCAGAATTGAATGAAATAAGAGATGCAGCCCTAAAAGATCATAATGGAGTACGTTACCAAACAAACATTAAAAGTCTTTCAAATTTGATTGAGCATATTTATGCTAAGATAAAAAATACTATTCAAAAAATAGAAACTCATGAAAACAGGAATACTCACACAACCTCTTCATGTTAAAAAGAGTACTTGCTGAGGATGAGTTATAATAGTTTTGATAAAGAACAAGTTGTATGAATTTTAAAAAGAATGACATAGTACGTTTAAGGAATGAATATTTTGATAAGATAAAATCAAAATTATTTTTTCCTCAAAATATATTTTTCATAGATAAATTTCTAGATGATGGAAAGTCAGTGTTATTGAGAAATGTTGATATAACTGTTCCGTCTTCTGAGATATGTCCTGTAAAGATTGATGGCGAAGAGGATAGGTTTATATATTATGATCCTGTAATAGCAGCTGATGTGGTTCGCCCTGACGAGTCTGTAAAATGCCATCACGTAGACAGAGATGAGTATTATCTTCAGAAGATGAAGACTTGTTTTGATTCGAAAGGTCAATCTTACTATGATATTCTGAATGAGGAGCATTTTGTATATGTACATGAACTACAGCATAGCAAACCTTTTATAAGTAGGGATCTAAGAATTAATTATAAGCTAACACCATTCATTAAGCCTCTGCCTTTTAAGATGAAGTTGGAAACAGGTGCAATGGTGATGACTTATAGAAAATATTTAGATACTCAGCATGAATGGGATAATTTTATAAAAGTCTACATCGAAAAAGAAATTTGTCAATCAAAGATGGTTGCCACATCTATATGTACTGAGAAAACAGCTTATGTACTGCTTTTCGAAAATGACAATCATTTTGATGCCAAATATGCAGAATTTTACATAAACTCATCAATAGGTAAACTATTCCTTCTAAACAAAACAACGAATGGAAAATTAGAAGGTAATGTAACTATTGCAAATCTTAGAAAGTTAGTAATACGGTGGGTGAATATATACAAAGAATGTTGCGTCTATCTTGAATGTTTAACTCAAGTTATATATGTGTATGAAAAAAGACTAGGAGAAAAAGAACCTGCTTTGACTGGTTTATTAAGTTTCCTTTCTCAAGTGCGTGATGCAATGGTTATGGAAATGATTATGCCAGACCTTTTCAAAAGAGCCAATTTCTCTATTTTGAAAAAGTGGAAGCAGGATACAGATGCAATAATGCTTGATTTCTATCTTGCAGAAGATGCTTCTGATAAACAAATCGAACTTATAGGAAAATTGATAAAAGCTATAGGTTCTACAAATGATGGTATCGCAAATGAAATGACAAAATACCGGATTTACATGTTGGAATTTATGCGGTTTGCAGAACAAAACAAAATGGATTTATGAGTTGGAGAATAAACCAAATTGAGATCAAGAATTTCAAGTTTTTCAAAAATACATTCACTTTAAATATTGATAGAAAAAACATTCTGCTTTATGGAGAAAATGGAGCAGGAAAAAGTTCTATTTATTGGAGTGTTTTTACTCATTTTCAGGCTTATGCTAAAGAACAAGCAGAAGCTCAGAAATATTTTACCGCAAATCATTCCCAGAATCTTAGGAACAGATTTGTAGGTGAAAGTGAAAGCTCTTACATCAAAATAAGTTTTCATGATGGTCATAGTGAAACTAAAGGCATAGTAGATTCAGATGTTGATTACTATCCTGCAAATGAAGAAACTTTACGATTTATGCGAGGTACCGCTATGTCGAGTGACTTCTTGAATTACAAGATACTATCTTCATTGTTTGACTTTAGAAATAGTGAGGCTAATCAGGTTTTTGATATATTCGAAAAAGAAATTCTTCCATATATTGATTTTGATGAACCATACCAAAAAATAGACGACGAAACGCCGACCAATATATTGAATGCTGGTGAATGGTGGGGATACATCAAGAAAGTTATTAATACAGAAGGAGTTATTCCGCGCAATGAGAAGAAATATTCTAGCTTTAACCGTGGAACTACACAGTACAAAGTTTATCAAGGACTCATATATTCTTTTAACAGGTTACTTAGAAGTAAGTTACAAATTCTTGTTCTTCGAGCAAACGCCATAATAAAAGATGTATTTAATATTGAAGCAAAAATAGAATTGACGGTTGGGGATGCTATATTCAATAGGAATATTGGATATAGAAAATATAGTGCGACACTTGAATCCCCAAAGATATATCTGAAGGCTAGGATGACTTCGTCGCTATTGGTTAATGATGCGTTGATAGAACATCCGCGTTCTTTCTTTAATGAAGCGAAAATCACATGTATGGCGTTAGCCTTACGTTTGGCTATATTGGAAGATCATGCTACAACAGATGAATTTCCTTCTGTTCTTCTCATTGATGATTTGCTTATAAGTCTTGATATGCCATTTCGTAGAATGGTAATAAAACAGTTATTGACATATTCAAGTCGTTTTCAGACTTTCATATTTACTCATGACAGAGCATTTTTCCATTTGGTTATGAGTGAGATAAAACAACTTGAAAAGACTAATGATTGGACAACCTTTAATCTATATGTAAAGAAAGATGATACAGGTTGTCCTCAACCTGCTCTTGTCTTAGAGGATAGTTATATAGCAAGAGCAAAAGCTTATCTCCATATGTTGGAGATTTCTGCTTCTGTGAATGCGCTACGAAAGGCTGCCGAGAAGATTTTTAAGGACATTCTTTCTCAAAATGAAATCTTAAAAATAATCAGTGGACAAGGTTATTACAACCTAAGCAAGATGATAGAAATATTTAGAAATAAGTATGCTAAATTGTTAGGTTTGGAATCATTAGCTGCACATCTGCAAGATGACCGTAAACTTTTATTAAATCCTTTCTCTCATGACGATATTGAGACACCTTTTTATCGTATAGAGTTGGAGAAAACAATAGAAGAAATAGAGCAACTTGGTAGAATACACAAGAAGGTTATCGTAGACTATGAAAAGATAAGAACTGTTGAATACAAAATAAGAGTAACTAAGGATGGAACATCCAATGAAGTTACTATATTGTTTTTAGAACAGTTCAACTCTTTTGAGTACAATGGTGATATTTATTATAGCAATCCAAAACTCTTTGTACGCAAATCATATAATGAAAAACAGATACAATGTAAAGAATGGGGATTAAATAATCTTTTGGATAAGATGTGTCATTGTATCGGTTATAACGCTGAAACGAAACAGAAAATACAAGATTGCCTATATGATATGGGCGGGAATCTATTAATTTAAAGAGATTGAACAATGAAAATAGGAATACTAACTCAACCGCTTCATTCTAACTATGGAGGACTGCTGCAGAACTATGCTTTGCAACAGACACTTGTTAGAGCAGGACATGAGGTGGAGACTATAGATTGGGGAGGTGGCAGTGGACTTCATGAGACATTGTATAGGATAAAGATTCGGGTATTACACACGCTTTTCCCCAATAAATATCCGCAGTTAAAGTATAGACCAAACAAAAAAGAACGAGCAATAATTCAACGCAATACAAATCATTTTATCAATACATACATCAATCATACTGAAGCTATGCATTCGTATGAAGAATTTGTAAAGCAAGCTTCAAAAGGAAAATATGATGCTTATGTAGTTGGTAGCGATCAGTGTTGGCGTCCATGCTATAATGCTTTTCTTCCTTCTATGTTTCTTGACTTTGTGCAAGACAAACAAGTCAAACGTATAGCTTATGCAGCTTCTTTGGGTACAGATAAATGGGAGTTTACTCCACAACAGACAGCAGTTTTTGTTCCTTTAGCTAAGAAGTTTGACATGGTATCTGTTCGAGAAGATTCGGGAGTAAAGCTCTGTAAAGAACATCTTGGTGTTGATGCCGTGCACGTTCTTGACCCTACAATGCTTCTGACTAAGGAGGAGTATATACAACTGATAGAAAAGGAAAAAGAGCCAAAGTCTAATGGCACACTTTTCAACTATATCCTTGACCCAGATGCCAAGAAATCGGCGTTTATACAGAAAGTAGCAAAAGCTAAGGGGTTAAAGGCTTTTCAAGTATTGCCAAAGTGCCAAGCAGAGATACGTACAAAAGAAGATGTAAAGAAGCGCATTGAGGATTGTGTATTCCCTGGCGTCACAACATGGCTTCGTGCTTTTATGGAAGCAGATATGACCATTGTAGATAGCTTTCACGGTATGGTGTTCAGCATCATCTTTAATAAGCCATTTTGGGCTATCGGTAATGTAAGTCGAGGAATGAGTCGTTTCACCTCATTACTAAAGATGTTCCATCTTGAAGACAGACTCCTTGATGCAGACAATCTTGACGATGTGGATTTCTCAAAACCTATAGATTGGACTATGGTTAATGGGATATTGGAGGAGAAGAGAAGAGAGTGTAAGAAGCTTTTGTTGACTAATCTTAATGAGTAAATCATATTATTCACTCCTTGTAACTCTATTATTCTCTGGTTTCTATGCCTTGAGAAGTGATATAGAGACTTATATAAGCCAAATGTGGGTAGGCAAGTTGTTTAACTATGTATATAAAGCCTGTACAACAAACAACTGGTTCAATTTTCTATTCACCCTAACATTGGTATACTTCTTCTTTATTACAGGAAAGAAAGTATTTCAGAGTAATGGCAGTGTGTTGGGATGTATAGGTTGTGTTTTTGCCATTCTGTACCTTTTTAAAAACACTTTTTGGATATTTGCAAAAGTGTTTTTTATAGACATAGATTATGGGGCGTTTCTGATTATATCATTGATAGCAATACTTATTATAGATATAATAGCAATAGCAAGAAAATGGCTCAATGCAGAAAATGCTAATATCTCTAATGTAGATGACAGAAAGGGATATTGTATGGATGGTGTATATAGCGAACTTAGACAAACTGGATGGGATAATTATGTAGGTGATTTGTTGGCGCTTATGCCACGGGATCGTTTGAAGAAAGAATCGCTTGCGATTGGTATATCTGGAAATTGGGGTAGTGGTAAAACTTCTTTTCTCAAGAGTATGCAGAAGCAAATGAATGCTGATTATCGAGTGGTTACATTCAATCCTTGGACATGTACAGATAAAGAACAGATTATATCACAGTTTTTTGCTTTGATGCGTGAACAAACAGAGAATAATGATGAGTCGTTGCATGAAGCAATTCAAAAATACCAAGATATAGTTCTTGATGCAGATATTCATCCGGCTCTTACTTTTCTTGCCAAGATACTTCCTTTGAGCAAGAAGGAAGAAACGCTTGAATCGCTTAAGGACAAAATAGAAGAAGCTATAACTATAGATGGTTCCAAGCCATTTGCCATTTTTATTGATGATCTTGACCGATTAGAGGGGAATGAATTGTTTGAGGTGTTAAGACTTATCCGAATTACAGCAAACTTTCGTAATGTTGTGTTTGTCGTTGCCTATGACCGTGATTATATCTGCAATGTATTAAACGAATCAAAGAACATTAAACGTGCAGAAGAATATATCCAGAAGATCTTTCATTTGGAGGTATCTTTACCGAAGTTTGAGGATGAGACATTGCTTGATGTGTTCATGGAAGAGGTTGTTCGTATAGCTTCACTTAACGAAAGGCAGGCTGCAAGACTTCAACAATTGGTTATGCAATTGTTTAATGTTGATGGATTGTCATTCACCGATTTTGTCCCTAATTTTAGACAGGCACGACGATTTGCTAATGTCTTTGCCTTGAATCTAAAATCGATTCTTGCTCATACTAAAGATTTTGTAGTAAAGGATTTTATCGGGATTGAGCTTTTACACTTTGCATATCCTGATATTCATCGCACATTGATGTATAAACCGATGACTTTGCTGAAACTAAATAAAGGAGGATTGTCAAAATCGAGGTTGTTAGTTTATGAGGGTAAAGGCAATACTCCGAGTGACAAACTTCTGAGGAATTTGTTCTATAGTAATAATGAAACTCAACTGACTTCGCGTGAAGTGCGTTCGCAACTTAGCTATGCTAATTATTTCTGTTATCGTTTGCCAAGCAATTCAATTGGAGCCACAGAATTTGAGATGCTTATGATAGCAGACGATTTAGATGTGGTTCGAGATGGCGTTAATGTATGGATGTGGAGGAAGGACTCATTTGATTCGCTATATGAGCATTTTAGAAGCTACTATATGCATGAATATAAAGATATTAAGGTCATACGCAATTATATCTGCGCGTTGCTTGAGTTCATTCCCAGGTTGAGTGATAAAGGCATTGGACAGATAATATCGGATAGATACTGGATACGAGGAGGAGTTGACGTGGATGAATTGCGAAAACAACTAATATCTTTGTTTGAATATTCCATTAGCAAAGGAAAGTTTCTCGAGAAGATAAATCATCTATTAGCTTCCTTTTATAATGCATACCCAGATGATTACGAACCTGATGATATTGCATTGGATTTATTTGAAAGGAACCAACTTGAAATGCTTGCAGGAATGTCGTTAGTGAAATACATAGAGATAAATGGAAAGCCATCACCAAGCGAAATATCCCCAAAAGGAACTCCTTTTAATAGATTCCTTAAATCGGGTTGTTATGTTCAAAATTATTACAGAGAAGGTGATGAATATGTTGGTATTGATACCAATCTTATGTGTGATGAATTGATAAATCAATATCAGAACACAGAAGCTGATTATGCTACCTTCTGTGTTTTTATTCAGCCATACCTAATAAAGACGGACGATCCTGCCGAAGCGGAATATGAAGCAAAGAGCATCGCAACGGATATATGTTCAATCTTTGATAGTTATGCTATCTTTGAAAAGTTCGTTCGTGGCACGTTCAGACCGAATGAAGAGATAGAACAGGAACTGAAGTATATACATAATATAATGTCTTGATAAAATGATAAAACAAAATGAGAATATGCCAAAAGTAAGTATAATAATACCAGTTTATGGTGTTGAAAAGTATATTGAGCGTTGTGCTCGTAGTCTGTTTGAGCAGACACTTGATGATATTGAGTACTTGTTTATTGATGACTGTACTCCTGACAAGAGTGTTGAGATTCTAAAACGTGTGTTGGAAGAATATCCTCATCGCAAGAGTCAAGTTGTGATCCATAGAATGGAACAGAACTCAGGTCAAGCAAAGGTACGTGAATGGGGAATGCGAAATGCAACAGGTGAATATGTCATTCATTGTGATTCCGATGATTGGGTGGATGTACATATGTATGAAAAGATGTATAAGAAGTCCGTATCTGCTGATTATGATATTGTAGTGTGTGATTATTATGAAAGTGATGGAATATCTCATGTAAGAAAGAATGAATATATCTCGGATAAGGTTGAAGAGACAATGTCTTCTATTTTATTAAAAAAAACTCACTCTGTGCTTTGGAATAAACTTGTTAAAAAATCTATTTACAACAACGAAATAATATATCCTATAGCAAATAACGCAGAGGATTATGCATTGCTTGTTCAACTTGCTTATCATAGCAAAAGTTTTGGATATGTCAATGAACCTCTTTATTTCTACTTTTATAATACAAGTTCACTAACCAAAGTAATGACAAATGAGAATCTTATAAACAGATTTAACCAATCGGTGTCTAATATTGGAATCGTTGAGAGTTTTTTAAGAAAAAATCAATCTCTTGCTAAATATTCCGATGAATTGGATTGTATAAAAGTCATAGAGAAAGAAATCTTAATAAGTTCTTCTTTCGATAAAGAGCTCTACAAAAAATGGGCTGGTGCATACAAAGAAATTTTCCCACGAATTTTACTTAATAATAAAATAAATCTTCGAAGAAAACTTAGATTCATGGGAATTAAATATCGTATTTATCCTTTAATTAGGTTTATGTTGAATCTATTAAACAGAAAGTAAATGAATGATAAAATAATTAGTAGAATTTATCAATTAATTTTGATACTTTTTTCAATAGAATACATTGGTGATGGTGTGTTGTCTGTTTACAGGTTAATAATATTCCCTTTGGTTTGTATATGTTTAATATTATTGTTTTCTAAACCAAAGCAACTATATGTATCAAAATTGTCGATTTTTATCTCGATAGTATTGGGATGGTTGGCAATTTGTCAAGGTTTGTTAAATAGTAACATATTATTCCCATTATTTACGTTACCTCTTGTTTTGTGTGTTATACAATTTATGGGGTTAAAAAGGCGTATAGTAGTCAATTATAGTCTGATATTTTCATTGTATTCAATTCCACATATATTGTCTGTTGTGTTTAACAAATACGAATTGTTAGCAGGACGATTTTGTGGTCTTCATAATGATCCAAATTTTTGTGGAATCTATTTGTCAATAGCAGTTATAGGAGCTGTCTTTTATGTTTTAAATCGAGAAAATAAAAAGTTTTTTAGAATTCTTCAGATACTAAACATCATAATAAGTATACTACTTATTTTTTGGACTGGTTCTAGAGGATGTATGTTGATATTTCTATTGGTTATTGCTTTTTATTTCTATTCAAGTAAAAAAATCTATGCAGCAGTAAAAATCTTAATTACATGTTGTGCGATATATTCATATTTCTATATAGTAAGTTACATTGAATCTCTTCCAATATGGGTAGACCCTGATGTAGACCTAATAGACAGTATTCTTTGTAGGTTCCAATCAGATAAGATGGAAGGTGGAAGTCATAGAACACTATTATGGCAAACGGCATTCTCTGAGATGGAAGCCAATAGTGCATACATAATTCCTATTGGCTCCGAATATGCAATGCGTTCAACTCCTAATGGTTATGCTCATAATACATTTATAGATTTTCTACTTGAAATGGGACTCTTCCCAGGCTTTTTATTTGACATGGTAATATTTATAACAATATTAAAGTCATGCAAAATAATTTTCAACAAGAAAAATAATGATGAAATGTTGCTATTGATTTTTCTATCTTTATTAGTTCTTTTTCAATTGTTTTTCTTGTCTGCGTATTCGCAGAAGATAACATGGTTGGCTATTGTTTTACTTTTTTCTTCTTCAAGAAATAAACGTTTATTAAAAAATGATACTTTCAATAATAATTCCTATGTACAACGTGGAGAAATTTCTCGCGAAGTGCATTCTTAGTTGTGAAAATCAGAATATCTCAAAAAAAGAATACGAGATAATTTGTGTGAATGATGGCTCGTTAGATTCTTCAGCTATAATTGCGGAAGAAATAGCTAAACAGTATAATAATATTATAATAATAAATCAAGAAAATCAAGGTTTGTCTGTTGCGAGAAATACAGGCTTGAGTAATGCAAAAGGAGACTATGTTTGGTTTGTAGACTCTGATGATTGGATAGAAGAAAATTGTTTAAGAAGAATTGTTTCTAAGTTGTCCAATAATTTGGATATTTTGCAATTACAATATCGTCATGTTTGGTTGGAACCATATACCATAAAAGAATTTAGCCCCATATTGGTTAAAGGAGTAAAATCAGGTATTGAGGTTACACTTGAAGGTGGACTACCAGCTCCAGCTCCATTTTGTATTTATCGTCGATTTTTTTTATTAGATAATGATTTAAAATTTATACCAGGTATATATCATGAAGATTCAGAATTTAAACCTCGTGTAGTTTATTTGGCTGAAAAGATTACTTCAGATGACGTTGTTAGTTATAATTATTTTCAGAGACAAAGAGGAAGCATTATGTCTTCGTTCTCAGTAAA
>OGKS01000606.1_pt1 | contig 19496 bp, 12 predicted proteins | sample 1572491 | NCBI WGS metagenome assembly OGKS01 (sample SAMEA2582153, study PRJEB24529) | metagenome | biome: Human gut stool | place: China | collected 2011
TGCACAGGTGCAGGTTACGAGATAACCAACTCTGTAAAAGCTGAAAGCCGAGATTGGAAGCACCCAATTCAGAGCCGATGGGGTCGATACCTAACTTATACTGGTGATTTACCATCGAATTATCCCTAAACCGTTAGAGAGAAAAACCACTCTCTACGGGTAAGGGGATGATTCACTCAAAAATCAACGTTCCTTCAAACCTGGTAATTTGTAAGTTAACATAAAGTATAATAATTACTTGATTAAATAATAATATATACAATAATGATTATAAACTTAATAAACATATATATCATGAAAAATGAATATTTAAAGGGGCAGCAATGGTCTGCTACCCCTTTGGGTCTTAACCTCTGCGAACCCTAATTACAGTCCGCCGGATTTTAATCCGGGTTGTGGTTTTGACCCTGACAGTAATTCTTGCCATAAGCGTTAATTATAATGTTAAACATTGGATAATCTCAGCCTTATCCGTCAGGCGATTTCCTTTCTCATGTTATGGCAACAGATTATAGAAATCGGGCAAGTATTACTGTTTATATCAATTAATAAATTATATAGCAATGAACTACAAATGTACTAATGATCCAAAGATTTCTGCTCTTATGAACTCGAAAAGGATTATGCAGATTTTCTCTGATTTTCTTCTTTTTATGGGTATTCTGACGATTTTTATTATTATAATTTTTTATTATGTTTGTTTTTTTGTGATAATTTTGGCTAAATTCCTGTTATTTAAGCATATATTGTTATTTTTCTTACTTTTTTTTAAGAAAATTGCATTTTTATGCTTTTATTTCTAATATATTTTTTAACTTTGTAGCAATTTCTTGATCAATATTTGTTTTCACATTCTATTGAACAGGAAAGAGAGAGAATTGTATCCCGAGAAATCGGATTTTTTTATTTTTAACAACATTAGCGTATGAAATTTTCTACACTATTCGCAGCTGCTTTGCTGTTTTGTTCTGTTTCACATGTTTCAGCTCAGACTTCTCAAACTCAAGGTGAATTGAAGTTTGACAATGTTATTATGAAGGGTTATTCCCAGATTGCTACTCCTATGGCTGTTACCTCAGAGGGTAATGTCGTTGTGACAAGTACTATGATCAATGGTCAGTCTTTAGGTTCTTTTGTTGCTATGTCTTCTCCTAAATTGCCTAACAGTCCTACTTGGAAGGTAGATATCAAGAGTGGTAGTATCATCAATGCTATTCTTGCTGATAATGAAGGTGGTGTTTATATTGGTGGTGATTTCAATGAGAAAATTACTTTGGGTGGTATTACATTGACTGGTAAGAAATCTGAAAATGCTGAAAAGACTAATGCCTTCGTTGCACATATCAGCAAGGAAGGAAAGGTTTTAGCTGCTTATGCCTTTGTTTCTACTCCTAATGCCGAAATGGTTGAGAAGTTTGATCAATACTCTCAGGGGGACAAGGTATATTGCAAATTGAATAGTTTGGCTATTGCTGATGGCAAATTGTATGCTGGTTTGATCTTTACCGATGTCTTGTCTAATGCTGCAGGTGATGTCAAGGTTACTTCTGGTACTTGGAATATGAGTGGCTGGGGAATGGGTGTTGGTTCTGATGCCGATTTCGTTGCAGTGGAATTGGATGCAAAGACCATGCAGGCTAAGGCTTTCCCTGTTGTGTTTGGTGGTAAAGGTAACTATACAGATGCTTCATATATGGGAATTGATGCCAAGTCAGCCAAGATGGCCAGCGATGGTTCAAACCTGTATCTGGTTGCCTCTGTGAATGGATTTTATTCTAAGGCTGCTCTTCTGGTAAATGGCGAGGTGAAAGATGAGCCTTCTTTCTCTTACGTAGCTGGTGGTATCAATGCCTTCTATGTAGCAAGCGTTAATTTGGGAAATAACACAAGTTCTGCTAAGGTTTATGATGGTAAGCATAAATGGGTTTCTGGAGCTTCCAACTTGGTAGAACCAGGAGTTGCTTCTTTGACTGTCAAGGGCGATGACCTTTACATTGGTGGTAGCTTTATCCAGACCTTCCCATTCGATACCAACGTGAAGGCTGTAGGTAATACAGATATTTTCTTCGTCAGCTTGAAGAAGAGTGATCTTTCTGTACAGAAGGCCTTGGCTTCTGGTTATGACGAGAAGTCTGTTGGTAATGATAACGAGGAGAAGTTCTCAGGCTTTGCAATCGATGGCACTCAGTTGAGCGTGTATGGTGGCGTAGCAAGCAGAAAAGATGTTTATTCTCCTTCTACTCTTTCTACACCATTGAAGTTTACTGCTGATATGGCTTCTGCTACAGGTTTGACAGCCGGTTCTGCTGAGCAATATACAACAGGTACTGTTCTGTCAGCTGACGGTAAATATACCTATGCATCTTTGCTGAATGCAGACCAGACATCCGTTTCTTATCAATACACAGAAAATACATCAAATGGAGTACAGCAACTTGTAGTTGACAAAGCAGACAAAGACAACGCAGTTTACAATCTTCAGGGTATGAAATTGCGTGCTCCTCAAAAGGGATTGAATATCATTGGTGGCAAGAAGGTGGTTATCAAGTAAGGTAATTATCAAGTAATGCCCCCTCTTATATATTAGAAAAAAATTAGATTATTTACCAATACATTATAGTAAATGCAAAAATACTTATTGATGGCTATGATGGCGGCTGGTACTCCTATTGCTCTGCAAGCGCAGGGCAATGGGGTTACCATTGTCGTGAATGATGGTAGCCAAACAGCCAATAGTATCAGTGGTATCGTTTATTCTGAAGAAGATAACGAGCCGCTGATTGGCGTACAGGTACGTATTGTAGGTGCCAATGTAGCAACAATCACGGATGTGAATGGAAAATTCAATTTCCAGTCTGTATCCCTGAAAGGTCAGAAACTCTCCTTCTCTTATGTAGGAATGGAAACCTTGGTTGTCAAGGCAGGCCATAACATGAAGGTGGTGATGAAGAATGACTCGAAGCAGATCAGCGATGTCGTGGTAAATGGTTATTTCACCCGAAAGAAGCAAACCTTTACGGGTGCAGCCAAGACGATTACCAGCGATGACATCCTGTCGATTTCACCAACCAATATCATGCAGAGCTTGGCTACGCTTGATCCAAGTCTTAATATCCAGCAGAATAATGCTGCCGGTTCTAACCCAAATAGTGTGCCAGACCTCGTGATTCGTAGTACTACTTCCTTGGCTACCAATAATGAGGTGGGATTGAATGCCCCTTTGGTTGTGATTGATGGTGTCGAGCAGAGTCTGACGGCTTTGTATGATATAGATATTCATGATATCGAGCGTGTAGATATCCTGAAAGATGCTTCGGCAACTGCACTTTATGGTGAGAATGCCGCCAATGGTGTTATCGTTATCGAGCGTAAGCGTGTGAGCCAGTCTCCAGTCCGTATTCGCTATACCTTTACTCCACAGTTGAGTTTTGCTGACTTAAGCAGTTATGATTACTGTAATGCAGCCCAGAAACTCGAGTTGGAGAAGTTGGCAGGTCTTTATACATCCACGGATGGAAGTTTGGACAAGAGTTATTATGAGAAATTAGCATTGGTAAGCAGCGGTCAGAATACCGACTGGAAATCAAAGCCAATCCGCAACAGTTTCTCTCATGATCATTCGCTCTCCATTTCCGGACGTGGCTCAGGCTTGGATTATAATGTAAACGCCAATTATTCCAATACTCAGGGTGTGATGAAGGATGATGGTCGTAAGCGCTATGGTATGAGTATTTATCTGTCTTATACTGCCGTAGAAGATCTGATTCTTACCTTGCGTGCATCCCATGACCAGTTGAATACTCATGATTCCAAGTATGGAAGTTTCTCTGATTATCTGCGTTGTAATCCTTATGATTCTCCGTATGATGAGTATGGCAATTTGCGTCGTAGTCTCTCTTATGATATGAACAATCCTCTTTACGAGGCATCATTGAGCAGTTTTGGAAAGTCGGAGACAAGAACCGAGGAGATTTCGCTGGATGCGCGTTACAATATCCTGCCAACCCTTTATCTGACAGGTCAGGTTTCATATACTTCCAGCAAGGGTACTACAGATTCGTTTACCTCACCAGAGTCTAATCTCTATACCAATACGACGGTATTGAAAGAGAAGGGTTCTTATACATTGGGAAATAGCAGTTCTGAGCAATGGGCAGCCAAGTTGATTGGTAACTACATTCATAATTTTGATAAGGACGGAACGATGTTGACCCTGAATCTCGGAGGTGAAATCAAGCGTTCGGACGGCAAGTCAAGTACGATGCGTGCAACTGGTTTCTTGAATGATAATCAGAACGACCTGGCATACGCTACTGCTTATCCAACTAATGGCAGTCCTTCTGGTTCAGAGTCTCTTTCTACCAGTGTGGGTGGATTCCTTGCAGCCAACTTTATGTGGAAGAATCGCTATGTAGTAGATGGTTCCTACCGTCTGTCAGGTTCTTCCAAGTTTGGTGCCAACCATCGTTTTGCTCCATTCTGGTCTGTAGGTTTGGGATATAATATTCATAATGAGAAGTTTATCAAGAAATTAGGTTGGATCAATACCATGCGTCTGCGTGGAAGTTATGGTTTTACAGGTAGTGTGAAATTCGATTCTTATCAGGCGGTAACCACCTATAAGTATAACAGTTCTTATTTAGGATATGCCGGTGTAGGAGCTATCCCTATGGGTATGGCCAATCCGGATTTGAAGTGGCAGACCACCAAGAAGTTCAACATTGGTCTGACTTCATCATTCTTTGGCGATCGCATGAATGTGAACTTGGATTTCTACAATGAGAAAACCTGTGATATGCTGATAGACAAGTCGTTGCCACCTTCATCGGGTGCCACTTCTGTAAAGGCCAACTTAGGTTCGCAGACCAGTAATGGTTTTGAATTCTCATTATGGGGAAAAATCATCAAGACTAAGGACTGGGAGTGGAACCTCTCTTGGAACGGTCTTCACTCCAAGACCACCATTAATAAGATATCCGAGGCATTGAAGCGTAAGAATGAACAGAATGCGACAGGTCAGACCTCCTCAGGCGCCGTATCAACCTCTCCATTGGCACAGTATCGTGAGGGAGAATCTCCTTCAGCGATTTATGCAGTTCGTTCTGCCGGAATAGACCCTGCTACAGGTAAGGAAATCTTCATCAAGAAGGATGGTAGCTATACTTATAAGTATGATTCCAAGGATCAGGTGTCATGTGGTGATACCAATCCTACTTTGCAAGGTAGCTTCTCTTCTTTGTTGAAATATCGTCATTTTTCTCTGAATGCCAGCTTCTCTTACCGTTTCGGAGGCGATATGTACAATTCTACCCGTGCTTCTAAGGTTGAGGGTATCAATCCGAAGTACAATTGTGATGTACGTGCCTTTACCGAGCGATGGAAGCAGCCAGGTGATGTGGTGCCATACTTGAATATCTCAAAGGACGGCGGTAGCTCTGATGTCTATACCGACCGTTTTGTAGAGAAGGACAATGAACTTTGGCTGTCAAGTGTCTATTTGCAGTATGATGTGCCAGCTTCTTTCCTGAAGAGTCTGCACATCCAGAAACTCTATGTGGGTATCGGTACGGAGGATCTCTTCCGTCTTACCTCAGCCAAATATGAGCGAGGTACATCGTATCCATACAGCCGCAGTATCAATATGTCGGCAAGTTTGACATTCTAATGAAATCAATGACAAAATAAGACAGATATAATATGTATAAAAAATATTTCAACATACATCATACAAGATGGTGTCTGGCATTGCTGTTTGCTGCTGCCATGTTTACCTCTTGTGACGATTTCCTGGACGTGCGTCCGAAATCGGAGAAGGTGGAAGACGATTTGTTCAAGTCTCCCGATGGATTTGAATCTGCCATTTATGGAGTTTATGGTTCCTTGCAAGCAAGTACTGCTCTGTATGGAAAAGACCTGTTGTGGGGACTGACCGACTGTATGGCTCAAGATTTCGATCAGAATAATGTAGATGCAGGTTCCCGTGCTGCAGAACGTTACCAGTATGACAATGACTATCTGAAGAAACGTCTTGCCAACATTTGGGCTGGAGCGTATGTAAGCATCGGATATGCAAACAATGTGCTGAAAAAGCTTGAAGGTCGTTCTAATGACTTGCCTCTCTACAACCTTTATAAGGGCGAGATGCTTGCCGTAAGAGCTTACCTTCATTTTGATCTCTTGCGACTGTTCTGCTCTACCGATATGAGCAAGCAGGGTATTCCTTATACCACCACCTATTCTATCAAGGAGAATGAGTTTAAGAAAGTGGGTGAGGTTTACGAACAGATCTTGAAGGATCTTCAGGAGGCAGAGCAGCTGTTGAGTGAAGAAGCAGACAAGATTCAGTATCCTCGTGACAACAAACAGTACTTTAAGTTCCAGAACTATCGCGAGACCCATTGCAACTATTATGCGGTATTGGGTATGTTGGCGAAAGTTTATTGGATGAAGGGCGATATGGAAAATGCTGCCAAGTATGCTCAGATGGTGATAGAAAGCAAAAAGTTCCCATTGGCAGAGCCTTCTGAAATCAAGGATTTGTTTGCCGGAAAACTGTCTCCAAAAGAAACCCTTTGGGGAATTTATTCTAATACCTATAATGAGACAGCCAATGGTTATCTCTATAGATATCAGTCTTATACCAGCTATGATCCTTATACAGATGAGTCAGGTTCTACCCATCTGATGCCTTACGATAAGGTTTATGCACAGGATGTAACGGGTATAGATCAGGACTTCCGCAAGAATTGGTTTAAGAAAGGTACTGGTAATGTACGCTGTCTGAAGACTGTCGATTATTATACCATCGAAGAAAACCAGAATGTTCCTGCAGATTGGGTAACCCGCATCTCAGGTATCAACATGCTGCATGTTTCAGAATTGTATCTTATCGCAGCAGAAGCCTTGTTGGAAACAGATTATCCAAAGGCACTTGAGTATTACAATGCCGAAACGGGTTCAAGAGGTTTGCCTGCCTTGAAAGCAGAAACCCGACTGACCAAGGATATGATATTCAATGAGTATCATAAGGAAATGTTCGGTGAAGGACAGGTATGGTACAACATGAAGCGTCTCAACAAGGATATCATCTCCAACCTGGACAGCAAGATTATTCCTGCCAGCGAGGATATCTATGTGATACCTATCCCTCAGGATGAGTTCAACTATCGAAACTAAAAGAAGCAAAGTTATGAGAAAGAAAATATATATGTTGGCAACTCTTGCTGTGGCTTTGCTCATGGTGAGTTGCGAGGACGACTATAAGCTTTATGATACGAATCAGACCGACTCTGTATTCTTCAATTATCTGAATGAGAAGCAGACTGCCGATTCTGTCATTACCTATAGTTTTGACTATGACATAGCGCAGTCGCATATTATCGACATCCCCGTATCGCTGATGGGTATTCCTAAGGCAGAGGCACGCCGCATCGAACTGGAAGTGGTGAAAGACTCTACAGATATGGTGGAAGGTGTCAACTATACCATTGAACGTGCCGAGATGGCAGCCAATGAGGTGAGTGATACGATCAAAATCAAGCTCTTGCGTGACAAGGATTCTGAGATTTTGACGAAAGAAAAGAAGCTCCGCATTGCCATCGTAGCCAATGGAGATCTGCGTCCTACAGGACAGAATACCTTTACCATCAAGTATTCCGATATTCATCCTGACAGACCGATGTGGTGGGCAACCTTTAATCCGCTCCCAGTTTACAGTTACGAGAATGCACAGTTGTTCTTTAAGTATTTCTATGAGTTGGCGCCAAAGGCAAACAAGGCTGTATTTGATGAGCTGATTACTAAATACGGAGATTATTTCATCAAGGCGAAGGATATGGAGCAGGGTGGTCCGATGGCATTCTATGATGCCTTCCTGGCAAAGTATGTCCTCATTCCGATGTACAATGACACCAAGGATGTGATAGAATGGCAGGAAGTGCCAAGTGTGAACTAACGTGTGTAACCCAAACAAACGATTATGACAATGAATAAAAGACATATTCTCACAACATGGGCTTTGGCAATGTTGTTGTCGCTGGGATTTACTTCCTGCATAGATGACGATACGACCGAGGGTAATGTTTCTTCTCTTCCGTCTTTAACCATCAAGGGAAACGATGCTACGACCATGCCAACTTACAATTTTGACTTGGGTGAAGATATCGTTATTAAGCCTGAATTGGGATATACTGGAGATGAGTCTCAACTGACCTACAAATGGCAGATGGGTACTTATACCAATGGTCAGAAAGGTGAACTGAAAGAAGTAAGTACCGAGCGCGACTTGAATGTGAAGGTCAAGGTAGGCGGTTCTTATTATTTCCACTTTACCGTGACAGATGGCAAAGTGGGACAGAGTATGGACTATAAAGTCAACTTGAACCGTATTTTTGAGGAAGGTTATCTGTTGACCTCTTTCGATAGTAATGGCAAGGGAAATCTTACCTTTATCAAGATTCCTACTCCCGAGGAGACTGCTGCGGGCAAGAAAATTGTACCTGTAGAGCATTGCCTGGAATTGATGAACGAAGATGTTTCTGAGGCAGAACTGGTAAAGGCTGTCAGCGGAAGTGTGAACCTGTGGGACGGCAAAACCTATTCAGTTTTGACCCGCATTCTGGTATCTACTAAAGATAGATGCTATTTCCTGGATCCTAACAACTTCACGGTTCTTACAGAAATCAAGTATGCTGATCTCTATCCAGGATTCCAGGCTTCTGAGTTCATGCCAGATGCATATACTCCATACGCTTACGATAAGAATATGAAGAAGTTTGCCCATCTTAATCTGAAGTACATGTTCCCATACGAATATACTTATTTTAAAGGTGGTGAGTCGGATGATTATATCTTGTGTAAATATAGTTCTTATGGTACTGAGTATTCTCGTACCTTCTATATGGACTATACCCATAATCAGGTGTCAATCTTCTCTGCGTATGCATCTATCTTCGGTTTGGATACTTTCTTCCCAAATCCAGGAAACTTGCTTAATGGACAGAAGTTGATCACAGCCTTTTGTAATGGAGATGGAAGTACTGTTTATGTGATGGCGAAAGGCAATGTGGCTGGAAGTATCAATCTCTGGACCAATAGCAATAGCTATTATTATATCAATGAGGATGAGTTCACAAGCCAGTCGTTTATTCCAACATCAGAAACAGCAGTTCCTAATCAGGGTGCCCGATTCGTGTATTCTTCCAAGTATGACCGTTATTACTATTCCTTGGGAAACAGTATCTATGTTTATCTGAACAGCAACCAGTTTACTTTGCCAAACAAGAATCAGTTTGCCGTTCAGTATGGTGCTGACGAGGAGGTTACTTTCATGGATATCAACCTCTCTACAGATGAACTTTATGTAGCTACTTACAATAAGACAAGTAAGCGAGGAAGTTTCTATATCTATGATTGCAAGGATGTACGTACAGACAACAGTAGTGCGGTGAAGCCTAAGAAGGAATACAAGGACTGCTGTGGTAAGATAACTTACCTGATGTATAAGCCAAGTATTCAAAGTTAAATAATAGGAGTATCGTATGAAGAGTAAAATATTATGTATGAGTTTGCTGTTGCAGGCTATTGTCTGCACAGCTTTTGCTCAGTCACTTCAGGTTACAGGCACATTAAAAGGTAATGTGCCTGCCGACTTGCGACTTTATATCATGCCTGCCGAGCGAATTTGGGATAAGCCAGATTCTATTTCGGTAGTGAATGGTAGTATCCAGACTGAGACCTCTCTTTCTTCTATTCAGGTGTATAAGGTCGTTGGAGTTACGCAGCAGCGCCAAATCATCCTCCCGTTGAGTTTGAAAGAAAATGCTGGTAAGGCTTCGCTCAATCTTACGTTTGCTGCGGATGGTAATCTGACGGTTGACAAAGCCAATGCTGAGACCTCAGCCTTGATGGCTTTCAACGACTTGTACGTTGGTCGTGCCAAGCAGATGTGGATGGCAGGAAAAACGATGTCGGATACTGATTTGCGCAATTTGATAATGGGCTATACGGCTTCTGCCGACAGTCTTGTCAATGTCTATCATCCTTCTTCTTCCATTGACCAGTATCTGCATTTATGGGCAGCAACTCTCACTTTTGAAGGAATTGAAAATGTGAAGTTTGCTACAGGACGTGAAGTGGCAGGTCTTGGTATTGATCCTAAAGCAGAGAATGAAAAACTCTTGAAGTGTGTAGATTGCGATATGGCTTCGGCTTTTGAGTCGGCACCTCGATTGGCTCTCTCTGTCATTCCGCAAGGCAGTTTGGCAGACAAAATTACTGCCATTGAAAGTCAGGTGAAGAACAAGGGCTTGAAGGTTAGAGTGGAAGATCTGCTGCTGAATAAGTATATCTCTACTTTCAATTATGCAGACAATTATGCTGAGGGCCTTCAGGAGTTGACTTCACTGACCGAGCGTTTCCAGTTGGACACCAAATACTTAGGTGAATTCAAGGTGCGCAAGTCATCCATTGCAGGAACTCCTTTCCCTGCCGATGTTGTGTTGTCAGATTTGCAAGGTAAGAAGGTAGATTTTGCCAAATATCGTGGCAAGTATGTGTTCATCGATCTTTGGGCTTCCTGGTGCATCCCATGTATCAAGGAGATTCCTCATCTCAAACAGTTGGAGAAGGATTTGCAGAACAAGGATGTTGTCTTTCTGTCTATTTCCATCGATACCAATGTGGCAGCCTGGAAGAAGAAAGTTGCAGCCCTTGGACTGGAGGGAGAGTTGCTGAATAATCAAGACAACAAACTCTGTGAATCGCTGAATGTAAGCGGTATTCCTTTCTTTCTCATTTATGATAAGGAGGGCAAACTGTATAAGTATAATGCTTATCGCCCAAGTGATATGCGCCTGAAACCTTTGTTGGAGGGCTTGAAATAATATCTTAGAATCATGCTGCGTCGAAATACAATGAGAGTTATGCTGAATCAGAATAAAATATGGGTAGGGTGTATTGCCCTTTTGTTTTCATCCTCACTTTCCGCTCAGCCGGCAGGATTGAAGGAAAATCTGAAGAACTATTTCCTGCATCAGTTGGAAAAGAAGTCTGATGCGTCTTTGGCTGCTTTTTCTCAGAAGAAAGCCCTGAAGTGGAAAGAGGCTCAGAAGTACCAGACTTTAGTGTGGAAAGCCTGGCAGGAAGCCAATGCACAGTTGGATGAGGAAAAACTGATTCCGCTGCGTTCGCTCTGTCCTAAAAACAAGGGAATGTGGCATTTGCCTGCTTCTTTGGAACCGTCTGCCGTGATGCCTTACTATTGGGGAATCAAGTGGAAACCTCTCACTATTGCCGAGATACAGCAGAATTATCGCAATGGTTTCCAGGGTAATGATGCTGAGTCATCAGATGAGCGCATCGCAGCAGCCCAGCCATTTCCGATGTATCTGTATCTTCATGGTTCAGGACCCAAGGAGGAGGAATGGAAATATGGATTGATGTGGGCGCAATATTTCAATGATGCTCCTTCTGTTTATTTCATTCCACAGATTCCTAATGAAGGCGAATATTACCGCTGGTGGCAGAAAGCGAAGTTGTATGCATGGGAGAAACTCTTGCGCCAGTCTTTAGCTTCCGGTCATGTAGATGCCAATCGACTTTATGTGTTTGGTATTTCTGAGGGCGGTTATGGCAGTCAGCGATTAGCATCCTATTATGCCGACTATTGGGCTGGTGTCGGTCCGATGGCAGGTGGAGAACCGTTGAAGAATGCCCCTGTAGAAAACTGTGCCAATCTTGCATTCTCGTTTTTGACGGGTGCTATGGATGAAGGTTTCTATCGCAACAAACTGACGGGTTATACCAAGACGGCCTTCGATTCGTTGCAGGCGAAATATGCTGGCAGACTCATGAATCATAGTGCGGACAGTCTCTTCCGTCATCGTATCGAATTGATACCTAATTGCGGTCATTCCATCGACTATTCTTTGACTACTCCTTGGCTCAAGACCTACAAGCGCAATCCTTATCCTCATACATTTATGTGGGAGGACTATCCGATGGACGGACAGCGCCGTCAGGGCTTTTATAATCTCTATGTGATGAAGAGACCGAAGGCAGCAGATGGATTGAAGGATGCAAGTGGAGAAGATAGAGACTATTATGAGATGGATATCCAGGATAACGTAATCAGATTATCCGTCAAGAAGGTAACCTATCAGACGTTAGAGCGTGATCCTGTCTATGGTATAGATCTGAAGTTTACTAAGATTTACCATCCGGTAATTGGTGGTAAATGGAAGATTTATCTGAATGATCAACTGGTAGATATGAATAAACCGATAACCGTCTTCATCAATGATAGGAAAGTTTTCGAAGGAAAGCTCGTTCCCCGAATGGAAGATATGATTACCAGTTGTATGGAATATTTTGATCCTTGTCGTGTCTTCCCTGCATCTGTAGATGTGGCATTATAGAAAAGTCTTACAAGGAAAAATAGAAAAATAGGGAAGTTCAAGAATGAGTAGCATGAGAATCATGTACATCCTTGAATTTCCCTATTTTTTTATACTCAGAATTTATTTGCGCTTTCTGTGATTGCGGGTCTTCTGTTTACTTTTACCAGCTTTTTTGTCTTTGGATTTCATATCGCTGGCACCAGCAGATTTGTCCTTGCGTACAGGAGCAGAGTCACCGGCAAGCGTAAAGTCGAGCTGTTTTTTCTCCAGATTGGCCTGTGCCACCTTGATGCGGATAGCATCACCCAAAGAATACTTGTTGTGATGGCGTCGTCCGATGAGGCAGAAATTCTTTTCATCGAAATCATAGTAGTCGTCAGCGATGTCTCTCATCGGAATCATACCCTCGCAATGGTTCTCGTCGATAGTTGCATAGATACCATAGCTGGTAATACCGCTGATATGGGCATCGAATTCTTCACCAAGCTTGTCGCCCATGAATTCTACCATCTTGTATTTGATACTGTCACGCTCCGCATTCTGTGCTATCTGCTCCATTTCAGAACAATGTTCGCAAAGTTCCTCATAATGCTTCTCATTGGCGCTTCTGCCACCTTCTGCATATTTGGTAAGCAAACGATGAACCATCGTGTCCGGATAACGGCGGATAGGAGATGTAAAGTGGGTGTAATACTCGAAGGCAAGTCCGAAGTGTCCGATGTTGTGAACAGAGTACTTCGCTTTCATCATGGCACGGAGTGCTACCATCTGGATGAGGTTGTTTTCTGGTTTACCTTCACAGTCTGCCATCAGTTTGTTGAGGCTTCTTGCAGTAGCGCCCTTGGTACCTTCTGTTTTCATCTTGTAGCCGAACTTTACTACGAATTCGCGCAGGGTTTCCAACTTCTGTGGGTCTGGATTATCATGGATACGATAAGGCAAAGTTTTAGGCTTCTTACCTTTCTTTGCCTTGCCGATGCTCTCAGCCACCGTGCGATTGGCAAGGAGCATGAACTCCTCTACCAGTTTGTTGGCATCCTTTGAGCGCTTATAGTAGCAGCTTACAGGCTTTCCTTTCTCATCTATGTCGAAGTGCAATTCCTCGCGGTCGAACTTCACGGCACCATTCTTGAAACGGGCAGCACGGAGTTTCTTGGCCAATCGGTCAAGTGTGATAAGCTGGAGTGCATTTTCTCCTTGATAAGGGTGCTCCTTGGTTTCTGCAGGAGCAGGTTCGCCAGTACCATCTACTACACCATTGGCTTCGAGCAGTTCCTGTACCTCTTCATATTTATAGCGGCGGTCGCTCTTGATGACCGTATGCACAATGCGGTAGTTCTTCACTTCTGCATTATTGTCGAGTTCGAAGATAACGCTATAAGCCAGTTTTTCCTCGTCAGGGCGAAGTGAACAGATGAAGTTGCAGAGACGTTCTGGCAACATCGGGATGGTGCGATCTACGAGATATACAGAGGTAGCTCGTTTTACGGCTTCCTTGTCGATAATGCTTCCTTCTGTGACATAGTGAGAAACGTCGGCGATGTGAACACCCACCTGCCAGTTGCCATTCTTCAACTTCTGGATACTGAGTGCATCGTCGAAGTCCTTGGCATCTTTCGGGTCGATAGTACAGGTAAATACCTGTCGGAAGTCCTCACGCTCCTTATAATCTTGTTCTGTGATTTCTCCTGTAATTTTGTTGGCAGCATCCTCTACATTCTTCGGATATTTGTATGGCAGGCCATACTGTGCGAGGATGGAGTTCATCTCCACGTCATTGTCACCCTTTTGACCGAGAACATCAACCACTTCGCCGATAGGACTCTTGTTTTCCTCGTCAGGCCATTCGATGATTCGTACCACGGCCTTGTCATCTGTTTTTCCGCCTTTCAGTTTGCGGCGTGGTATGATGATGTTATGGGCAAAGACATCGCCCGGTGTAACCAGGTAGGCAATATCTTTATCCACCTTCAATCTTCCCACGAAGCTATCTTTAGCACGTTCCAGAATCTTATTGACCTGTGCTTCCTTAATATGATTCTTGCGGCGTGCCAGGAAAGTAAATTCCACTCTGTCGCCGTTGAGAGCACCCATAGAGTTACGCTCAGATACGAAGATAGGCTTCTCGCTGCCGTCAGGGATGACGGAGTTCTTGCCGTTGGACTTGCGTACGAACTTGCCCTCCATCACCTGTACACTCTGGTTGAGGCGATAGGAATTGTCACTTACCTTGGCGAGGTAGTCATCCCAAGCCATCTCCTCCATGATGTCGATAGCGAGCATCTTGAGAGGGTGGGTAGTGAGATGGAGACCCCGGAATATCTCTTTGAAGCTGAGCGTTACGCCCGGCTGACTGGCAAAGAATTCTTGCAACTTCTCGGTGAGTTGCGCCTTGTTCATTCTCTTGCCACCTTTCTTTCCTTTTCCCATAATTCTAAAAGTTAATAGTTTTTATAAGGCAAAGATAGTGCAAACGAGCGCAAAGAAAGCTAGCTTTCAATTTGCCGAGTGCAGCCTATCTTATGCAAAGAAACAAAAAAAATCGCAGAAAGCAAGCGTTCTTGTCCTCTTTTTTCTGTTTTTTAGCAAATATGTAACAAAAAGGACACTTGTTTCGATTTTTTTTCATCAGTTGCGTCGCATGCCGCCTTCATCATGCCGTGGTGGGCATAACGGTACACAGCTTCTCCACATCCTCTTCGAAAGTCTCACGATTCAATGCCTTGTTCTTGAATGCTGACCGATAGTTGTAGATAGTGCGAGGCATATAGAACAACAGGGAGGCAATCTCGGAACTGTCCTTCACGCCCAATCTGATGAGGGCAAATATGCGCAATTCGGTGGTGAGGCTCCTGCTATGTGCTGGTTTCACTTGTTCTTCTGGTTTGAGCAAGGCATTGAACTCTTCTATGAACGAAGGATACATGTCGAGGAAGGCGGTGTCGAACTGTAGCAAGAAGGTGGCTGCGTCCTCGTCTGACAAGCGTGAGGAGGAAGTCATGTTGAGCAAGTCGTTTACTTGTCCCACTTTGATCTTTCGGCGTACCAATAATTCAAACTTGCTCAGTCGGTCAATGAATTTGGCGCATAGGTCTATATATAGTTTCGCCAATCGCTCGCGTTGCTTGTTGGTGTCTATCAAGCGTGTGTTGAGCAAGTTGAGTGCATCATTGAGGCTTGATAATTGCGTGTTGCTGTCAGATAGTTCGATACGATGCTTGTGCAGCAACTTGTTTTGTTGTCTAAAGAAGTAGAAAAGCACGAGCATGATGATGAGGAGGATGGAAATCCCCCATAAGGCAGCACGCATCAAGTTGTTTTGTGCGGTTAGCTTCTCTCGATAGTTCTTGACAATGATAGGCAGCTTTTGCGAGATTTCGATGATGCGCAGTCGGTTGTTGTACGCCTTTGCGTCATCCATGGCAAAGTTGATGTAGCGTTCGGCTCTAGAAACGTTCTCGTTGTCTTTCTGGTATAGATACATGGCAAAGTCTTGTAACGCAAGATTCTCGCGAGTGCAGTTCTTCAGGTCACTGATACATGCCTGTACGATGTACTCTTCGTATTTCTCGGGTTGATGATTTGCACTATAGTTGTTGGCTATTGCAAATGCCGCCATGGCATAGTAACGAGAGTTGACAGGTACTTCCTTCAAGACACGAAAGTAGTGACTCAATGCCTTCTTGTCGTTACGTTCCACGTAAATGTAGTACTCTCCCAGGAAAAAATTGTAACGTTTGTCATTCTTGCTGAGCAGACCGACCGCCTGTTTCAGAAACTCAGCAGCTTTTTGTCTGTACTTGGGAGCGTATGTTGCGTCATGGCAATAGTCAGACCAATACATATATATATAATACTTCGTGATAGTATAGTTAAAGGAAAGAGATGGAGTGAGCGAGGAAAAGTCTATCTCATTGAGCAGAGACATAGCCTCTCCATAAAGTCCACCGATGGCAAGCAGTGATGCTTTTTCTATTCTGCTTTTGTCATGGTAGAACTGGTTGGCGGTCTTATCAGCCAACTCTATGGACTTGTCAACATACACCATGGCGGAATCAAACTGATAAACGTAGTATTCATTGAATAGCTTGTCATAGACAGAAAGTAACGTGGCGGTGCTCTTGTCCTTGTCCATGATTCCCTTGTAGGTGTTGATACTAGCCTCCTTTTGCTTGTAGATTTGGGATATGTTGTCTAAAAGGCTATCTAAAGTAAAAGAAAGTTTCTCGTTTCTTGTTGCAGACAAATGGCAACAAGAACATATCAATATGAATGTTATAATAATTCTTTGCATGGTAATCTCGCTTCTTAAAATTGTGGGCAAATATACAAAATTATTTTTGGGTAGCCAAATAATAGGCTGTGTTTTTATGAAAAAACGCTTATTATCGCAAAATCCCGCCCAAAGGCGAATGTACTTGATACTTTTTCCTTGATCATTTGTATGTTGCTCATTATCAAGGAAATAAGGAATTTATCCTCATTTGTTTTTGTACTAATCGTGTACTTTGCCGCATGATGGTAGTAGATTATGACTATCTTTGCAGCGTCTATTAATAAAAATGGAATTATCTAACAATCAACTAAATTTTTGAATTATGAAGAAACCTTTCATTATGCTTATGATGAGTAGTTGCTTATTGTTAACTCCTTCCATGGCACAAGTGGTAGTCAATGATCCTGTAGCAACAAGTCAGGCTGTCATTACTTGTGGCAATGCTCGTTTTACGGTTCTTACTCCAGAGATGATAAGAGTGGAGTATAGCGAACAGGCAAAGTTTGAGGACCGAGCGACCTTCACCATTGTCAATCGTAAGTTGGATGCGCCTCAGTTCACCAAGAGTGAGGATGACACCTATTTATATATAACGACATCCAACCTGAAGCTCAAGTATCGCAAGGGTACCGACCCACGTACGCTTCCAGCTTCACCTTCCAATCTTACCATCACCATCTCAGGCAATGGTGTCTCATCAGTTTGGTATCCCGGAAAACCAGATCCTCTCAATCTAAAGGGTACTAGCCGAACGCTGGATGGCCTGATGGGAGAAAGCAAGAGAGCGGAAATGGAAAATGGATTGGTTTCTCGGTCTGGTTGGGCTGTGATAGACGATTCATGGGCATCTCCTCGTTCTGATGGAGGACGTTCTTATGCCTTGTCTCCTAATAGTGATATGGGGTATCCTTGGTGGACACAACGTGCCGACAATCATGCCATGGATACTTACGTGCTTGGTTACGGACATAATTACAAGAAGGCACTTGCTGATTACACTAAGATAGCGGGCAACATCCCTTTGCCTCCAAATTACGTCTTTGGCTACTGGTATAGCAAGTATTCTTCTTACTCGGCAGATGACTACCGTAATATCATGAGTGACTTGAAGACCAACAAGATACCTACCGATGTGATGGTCATAGATATGGATTGGCACTGGAATGGCAATGCTTACAGTCAGTCGGAAGGACGTGGTGGATGGACTGGGTGGTCATGGAACACCAATCTCATTCCTAATCCAAAAGGTCTTCTCTCTGAGATGCACTCACAAAATTTTAAGACTGCGCTCAATTTGCATCCTGCCGATGGTATCAATCAGATAGAGTCGCCTACTTATTTCGCTGCCATGAACAGTGAATTAGGTGGCAAGTACCTGAATGACAGCCGCAATAATATCAATTGGAGCCTTGATTACCCCGACTTTACTAAGTCGTTCTTCAAGAACATCATTCGTGACCATGAGAGCGAAGGCGTTGATTTCTGGTGGTTGGATTGGCAGCAATATCTGACAAGTCCATATACAAAATCTTTGAGCGAGACATTTTGGTGTAACTATGTCTTCTTCAATGAGGCAGCCAAGCGTACAGGCCATCGCCCTGTTATCTTCCATCGTTGGGGAGGTCTAGGTAGTCATCGTTATCAGATAGGTTTCTCGGGCGATGCCAACATCAGCTATGAGGCATTGGCTTTTGAGCCTTACTTCACCGCCACAGCCTCGAATGTAGGTTATGGCTATTGGGGACATGACTTAGGAGGACATATGTTCTCCAACGAAGAGTTGGTGAATAATCCTAACTTGGTGTTGCGATGGATTCAGTTTGGAGTATTTACTCCTATATTCCGTACTCATGCTACCAATGATTCTCGCATAGAGCGTCGTATTTGGAAATTCCCCAATTTCCCTACCATCCTAGAAGCGGTACGCTTGCGCTATTCGCTGTTCCCTTATATCTATACGATGGCTCGTAAGACCTATGACACTGGTATATCCATCTGTCGTCCACTCTATTATGAGTATCCTGAGGTAGAAGAGGCATATACATACGATAATGAGTATTTCTTCGGTGACGACATCTTGGTGGCTCCTATCACGGAAAAATCAGATGCAAATGGTATCACGATAAAGGATGTATGGTTGCCAGAAGGAAAATGGTGGAGTGTGTCTACTAATGAACTGATAGAAGGTCCTCGTTTGGTTACCATGTCATTCACAGATAAGCAGATACCTTATTTCTATCGTCAGGGTGCATTGATTCCTAACAATCCCGCAGACGTGATGAATGTTACGGAACGTCCTTCGCAATTGGTGCTCAACATTGTTTCTGGAGAGAATGGCAAAGGTTTCATTTATGAGGATGATGGTGATAATCCTGATTATTCATCTAATTATGCAGAGACTATGCTTAGCCAGACCTTTGATGGTCATGTAGGTGAGTATGTCATTTCTCCTCGCAAGGGTACATCTAAGGAGGCTCCAAGTAGTCGCTCTTATAAATTGTTGATATACAATACAGATAAGCCATTGTCCGCTAAGGTGGATGGAATGCAAGTTACTTTCACTTACAATGCGGAGAGCAAGTGTACTACGATTGAGGTGCCTTCTGCAAGTTGCTCTATGGAGCGTCGCATAGAAGTGGAGTATGCCACAAGTTCTGCTGTGGCAAGTATCACGGCAAATGATGCAAAGGTAGCTTATGACAGTGCCAGCACAAAGTTTATCGCATCTGCCCAATGCTCAAAGAAAATATTGGTAGAGTAATCAAGATACAATACTGCGTTAAATTAATATTTAATCGTCTGTAAATCAATAACTTATATTA
>OGKS01000607.1_pt1 | contig 19481 bp, 20 predicted proteins | sample 1572491 | NCBI WGS metagenome assembly OGKS01 (sample SAMEA2582153, study PRJEB24529) | metagenome | biome: Human gut stool | place: China | collected 2011
CAATCTCCTCTGCCTGTGCCTTGCAAGCGTTCATCTGCCGCACCCATTCCATTTGATTATCGGCTTTCAGTTGCTCGGTCACGCCGTACTGCTTTGCCAGCTTCGGCACGATCAGCTCCATGCGGTTTCGTGCCGCTTCGTCAATCTTAGCGCAATACTGTCTTACGTACACCCAGCAATAAGCACGTGCTTTTTTACAGCACTTCCGCGCTTTTTCGTGCGTTTTTTCTTCAAAATGGCATTTACTTTTCCACCGCTTTGGTATATGCTACTTGAATAGGTCAACAGCTGCGCTGCACCGATAAAGTCAGCGCCGCCCGACAGGAGGGAGAGCGATGGACTGCCGTGATTCTGCGCTGTTTTCCGGCGTGGACGAAGCGTCGTGCGAAAATATGCTGCGCTGCTTCAGCGCCTATGAGCTGCGCTTCACTTCCGGGCAGACGATCCTCACCTGCGGTCAGCAGCAGGATATGATCGGCGTGCTGCTCTCCGGAAGTGCCGCGCTTTTGCGCTTGCATCCGGACGGCAACAGCACCGTGCTCGAATCTCTGGAGGAGGGCAGCGTCTTCGGCGAAGAGCTGGCGTTCACCGGCTTTCGCGACGGCAGCGCGCTCATCGAGTGCCGCGAGGATTGCCGCATAGTCTTCATGCGCTACGACCAGATCACCAAGAGGTGCGAAAATGCCTGCGCCTGCCACAGTCAGGTCGTAACGAACCTCTTCCAACTGCTCTCGAAAAAATCCCTTCACCTCAGCCGGCGGGTCGAGGTGCTCGCCTGCCGCTCCATCCGCGAAAAGCTGCTGTGCTTTTTCGAGCAGCTCGCCGACGAGCATGGCAGCCGGACGTTCCCCCTGCCGTTTTCCCTCAGCGCGCTTGCTGATTACATCAGCGCAGACCGCAGCGCCATGATGCGCGAGATGCGCAAAATGCGCGAAGAGGGGCTGATCTGCACGGAGGGCCGCAGCGTCACGCTGCGCTGACGTCCCGCGTGCGCCCTATACTTATTCAGTCCCGCCCGCTGTTCTTTCGGAACGGCCGGGCGATGAATCACGAATGAAAAGGAGAAACCGTTCATGTATCGCATCGTGAAAAAAGAAGCGCTCAAGCCCACCGTGACTCTCTACGAGATTGAGGCCCCGATGGTGGCGAAAAAGGCCGAACCCGGCCAGTTCATCATCCTGCGCGTCGATGAAAACGGTGAACGAATCCCCATCACCATCCACGACTACGATCGGGAGAAGGGCACCGTCACCATCATCGTACAGACGATCGGCGCCACCACCGAAAAGCTCAGACACAAGGCCGAAGGCGAGTTCCTTCAGGACTTTGTCGGCCCGCTCGGCCGTCCGACCGAGACCGAGGGCAAGAAGAAGGTCTGCGTCGTCGGCGGCGGTGTCGGCTGTGCCATCGCCTACCCCGTTTTGAAGAAGTTCCACGACTGCGGCGCGGAAGTCCATGCGGTCGTCGGTTTCAAGAGCAAGGATCTTGTGATCCTTGAGGATAAGTTCCGCGAGGTCTCCAGCGTTCTCAAGCTGATGACGGACGACGGCACTTACGGCGAAAAGGGTCTCGTGACCGACGCGCTCAAGCAGCTCATCGAGGACGGCAACCAGTATGACGAGATCTTCGCCATCGGCCCTGCCATGATGATGAAGTTCGTCTCCAAGACCACCGAGCCTTACGGCATCCCTACCACCGTTTCCATGAGCCCGATCATGGTCGACGGCACCGGCATGTGCGGCGGCTGCCGCCTCACCGTCGGCGGCGAGACCAAGTTCGCCTGCGTCGACGGCCCGGACTTTGATGGTCACAAGGTCGACTGGGACGAGAGTCTCAAGCGCGGCAAGATGTACTTCGACTGGGAGCGTCACAAATACGAAGAAACCTGCAACCTGTTCAGCAAGGAGGTTCAGTAAGATGCCTAACATGAGTTTGAAGAAAAACGCAATGCCCTCTCAGGACCCCAACGTCCGCAACAAGAACTTTCTGGAGGTCGCCCTCGGCTATACCGAGGAGCAGGCGCTCGACGAAGCAGCACGCTGCCTGAACTGCAAGAATCATCCCTGCGTTTCCGGCTGCCCTGTGCAGGTCAAGATCCCCGAGTTCATCCAGAAGATCACCGAAAAGGATTACGAGGGCGCCTATCAGGTCATCCACGAGACCTCCTCCCTGCCCGCCGTCTGCGGCCGTGTCTGCCCGCAGGAAACGCAGTGCGAATCGAAGTGCATTCGCGGCATCAAGGGTGAGCCGGTCGGCATCGGCCGCCTTGAGCGCTTTGTCGCCGACTGGCACAACGCAAACGTGCAGGAAGCGCCCGCCAAGCCCGCCTCCAACGGCCACAAGGTCGCGATCATCGGCTCCGGCCCGAGCGGTCTCACCTGCGCGGGCGACCTTGCCAAGAAGGGCTATGACGTCACCGTTTTTGAAGCGCTCCACCTTGCCGGCGGCGTGCTGGTCTACGGTATCCCCGAGTTCCGTCTGCCGAAGGCCATCGTGCAGAAGGAAGTCGACGGTCTCAAGGCGCTCGGCGTCAAGGTCGAGACAAACATGGTCATCGGCCGCGTCGTCTCCATCGACGAGCTGATGAGCGAATACGGCTTCGAGGCTGTGTTCATCGGTTCCGGCGCGGGTCTTCCGATGTTCATGCATATTCCCGGCGAGAACCTCTGCGGCGTTTATTCCGCCAACGAGTTCCTCACGCGCATCAACCTGATGAAGGCCTACAAGGAAGGCTCTGACACGCCCATCATGCCGCTTGCCGGCAAGAAGGTCGCCGTCGTCGGCGGCGGCAACGTCGCCATGGACGCCGCCCGCTGCTCCAAGCGTCTGGGCGCCGATGTTTACATCGTCTACCGCCGCGGCATGGAAGAGCTTCCCGCCCGTCGTGAAGAAGTTGAGCACGCCGAGGAAGAGGGTATCATCTTCAAGACGCTCAACAACCCCGTCAAGATCAACGGTGATGACAAGGGCTATGTCTCTTCCATGACCTGCGTTGAGATGGAGCTGGGCGAACCCGACGCTTCCGGCCGTCGCCGCCCGATCGAGAAGGTCGGCAGCGAGTTCGATCTGCCGGTCGACTGCGTCATCATGTCCCTCGGCACCACGCCGAACCCGCTCATCAAGAACACCACTCCGGGCCTTGAGGTCAACCGCAAGGGCGGCATCGTGGTCAACGAAGAGGGTCTTACCTCCCATCAGAACGTCTACGCCGGCGGCGACGCCGTCACCGGCGCAGCCACCGTTATCCTTGCCATGGGCGCGGGCAAGCTCGCCGCCAAGAGCATCGATGAAGCACTGAGCAAATAACTTTATCAGAGAAAGCGCGCAGAAGCGTACTCTTCTGCGCGCTTTCTCAACACCAATCTCACGGAGGAGAGTTATTATGAATCTTTGGCATGATATCGCACCGGCGCGCGTGCGCCCCGAGGACTTCTTCGCGGTCATCGAGATCGAGAAGGGTTCGAAAAACAAGTACGAGATGGACAAGGAGACCGGCGCGCTGCGCCTCGACCGCATTCTCTACACCTCGACTCATTATCCCGCCAACTACGGCTTCATTCCCCGCACCTGGGCGGACGACGGGGACCCGCTGGACGTTCTGGTGCTCTGCTCGGAGTGCATTCGTCCGCTGAGCCTTGTGGAGTGCTACCCCATCGGCGTCATTTCGATGGAGGACAGCGGCAGCCTTGACGAGAAGATCATCGCCATTCCTTTCCAGGATCCCACCTACAACACCTATCAGGACATTTCGGAGCTGCCGAACCACGTGGCAAGCGAAATTCGTCATTTCTTCCGCGTGTATAAGAGTCTTGAGGGCAAAGAGACCATCGTCAGCGACGTCCTCGGCCGCGAGGAAGCCATCAAGATCATCATCAATTGCCAGAACGCCTATATTGAGAAATATTGCCGTTGAACAAAGCATCTGCCACCGCACCTTTGAAAACAAGATCATGTAAGGGAGGATACCCCCATGCGCAAGCTGTTCATCGCACTCCTGTCGGCGCTGCTCTGCCTGCTGCTGCCCGTTTCCGCGCTGGCAGCGGACGGGTTGAGTGCCTTTCAGGAAACGCAGACCTATCAGCCCGGAATGTTTTCCGACGTCAAAGCGGGCAGCTGGTATGAAGCCGGCGTCCGCGCTGTGTACACCCGCAGCATCATGAACGGCACGGGCGGAAAAGCTTTCGCTCCCAGCCAGACAATCACCTGGGCGCAGGCTGCTGCCATTGCCGCGCGCATCCACGCCGCCTGCGGCGGCGCGGAAATCACCGCCGCGGAGGGTCAGTGGTACGAGCCGTACCTCGCCTATGCCGCGCAGGCAAAGCTGCTGCCGTCCACCTGCCCGGAGGGCGCCGCCGCCGCGTCAACGACCATCACCCGTCAGGAGCTGGCAGGGCTGTTCGCCAACGTGCTGCGCGCGGACGACCTGCCCCCGCTCAACGATCAGAGCATCCCTGACCTTGCTGCTGTGGATGCGGCGTTCCGCGCCGCAGTGCAGCGGATGTACGCCGCAGGCGTCTTTACCGGCAAGGACGGAGGGCGTTTCGATCCGAAGGGCTCCGCCACGCGCGCGGAGATCGCTGTGATCGTCAGCCGTCTGCTGCTGCCCGGCCAGCGCGTCAGCCATGACAGCCGCATCAATACCGCCATGTCCGCTCAGATGGGCAACTACTATCAGGGCGGACTTGCCGTGCAGTCCGGTGATACGGTCTACTACGGGTTCCGCGACGACCGGAAAGCCGACAGCGGAGAATGCTACGGCCTTATCGCCCGCAAGACGGACGGCAGCACGAAAACAGTTTTCACTTCGAACCGTGCACCGGACAGCCTTTACCTCGGCGAGGACGGTGCGTTCTACTTTCTGTGTTGGGAAAAGCTGCTCCGCTACGACCCCGCCGCCGACAAGCTCGAGGAGGTCTACGCCGCAAAGGGCAAGATCGACTCATTCCAGATCTATGACGGCAGGCTCTATGTGCTGGAAAATTACTCCGGCGACTCCAACTATTCGGATCAATGGCGCTACCGCTTCGGCTGCGTGGAAAACGGGCAGTTCAGAAGTCTGATAGACGGCATTACGTTCAATCAGGTAATCAACATGGACCGTTTCCATATTTTCAACAACAAGGCGTATTTCCTCTTTGGGGACAGCACGGAGCCTTCCAGCAGCGGAAGCGACTATGTTTTCTACAACTATGCGCTCTGGTCGCTTGACCTTGAGACCGGTCAAAAAGGCCGCGCGGTGGATATCGACGACTTTGATATGAGTGAGATCGCCTTTGACGGCGCGACCGCCTACGCACTGGAATGGGATAAGGATGATACAGTCCCCCTGCGCATCGTCCGCTTCAGCCTGCTCCGACCGGAGCTGCGCGAGGTCATGGCGACGCTTCCGAAGGAAGCGAAGGAGCTCCATCCTCTCCTTTTTGCCAACGGCGGAGATCTGTACTACCTGTCCTCCGGTGCGCATCGCCTGTGGCATATCGGCAGTAACGGCGATGTCACGGTAAGCGCACAGCTTCCCTGGGGAGATCGCACGTTTGAGTATGCGACCGTCACGCCACAGGGCGTTCTGTTCCACGATGTAAGCTCTCTTCGTATGAATGATTCCTCCGTGTTCCGTGTCCGTCTTCCGGACGGCTCGGTTGTGAACTGCCTTGATTTCCTGGGCCTCAACTGAATCATCAACCGCCTGAGAATAAGGAGAGCAGATAAAATCTGCTCTCCTTATTCTTTATTCCGTGCCGCCGCAAAGGGCAAGGCACTGCTCCCGCAGGATAAACAGTCCCGCGGCACGATTGTGCCGCGGGGACTTTGGCAGTCTCTCCTATCGGCGTTACGCGCCTTGCACCATGGCAAGGAGCTGCGCCTTGGGACGGTAACCCACGGACTTGGCAACAGCCTTGCCGTTCTTAAAGAGTACCACCATCGGAATGCTGGACACCTGAAAGCGCATGGCGAGCTCCATCTGCTCGTCCACATTGACCTTGCCGACCTTGAGGGTATCGGCGTATTCCTCGGCGATCTCATGCAGCACGGGGGAGAGCATTTTGCAGGGGCCGCACCAGTTGGCGTAAAAGTCCAGCAGGACGGGTTTGTCGGAGTGCAGCACTTCGGTTTCAAAATTCAAAGCAGTAATGTTCAGTTCAGCCATGGGGAAGGCTCCTTTCTTTGTTGTGGCCTTATCATACCGTGAAGACCGGCGGATCTCTGTGACAAAGTCACATTGCCGCAAAAAAGATCCGACGTACAAACGGCGTCGGATCTTTTCGTTTTCTCTTACTTGCACTCCTGCTTCATGGCGCGGTAGCCGATCAGCACCGTCCACACGTAGGCGCAGGTCTTGGGGATCATCAGCATGCCGATCATGGGGATCGTATCCGCCCACAGCACCACGGGGATATAGAAGCCAAAGCTCAGCACGATGGTCAGCCACATCCAGCGGAAGGCGCTGTCGCTGCGCTCCTTCGCGCTGCGGTAGAAGAGCACGATGATGAGAAGGCCCAGAATAGCGAAGGGAATGTTGCGGTAAATGCCCCAGGAAAGCGGGGAGGCGGCGCTCAGCCACTGGTTCTGCGGCATCATGCAGAGAATGACGCGCGCGGCGGCAAGGCCGTACACGGCGGCGGTCAGTCCCGCCTTTCCCTTGATCTCATAGCGCTTGCGCCACACATAGTAGAGCAGCACATAGAAGACCGTCATCGTGACGGAGGTGATCCACTTGCCAAGACCCAGGGGTACGGTGTAGTTTTCAAGGCCCGTGGTGCACAGCGCCAGCGCGCGGGGAACGAGATGGAACGAGTCGCCCGCGCCCAGCACCACGGCCATCATGCCGAAGAGCTTGAACTGGGCATTGCCGCGGCTGGCGCGGATCATCAGAATGCCGATGGTAATGACCGAGATGAGATAAACAGCATCAAAAAGTGTTTCAACGATTGCCTGCATAGTTTTTTCCTCTTTTCTTGAATGATTCGTTGCTCTTGGCGGCGGCTTTTGCCGCTTTGCCGAAGTTGCGGCCAAACAGCAGCCCCGCCAGCAGAAGCGAAGCGCCGAGACCGGTGTAGAAAAACGCGATGAAGCGCTCAGGCGCGCTACACACAAGGCACGCGAGGAGCAGCAGGGTATTCCGTTTTACTTTCATAGGTGACCTCCTCTTGCTGAACATTGTTCACTTTGTGGGATATAAAATTCCCACGGCGCGGTGGGAATTTTTTTGTTTTAATAAAGCGTCCTGCGGACGATCTCCAGCACGGCGGCGGGGTCGTAGTCCTGCCGCAGCAGCGCCGAGAGCATCTGGAAAAACAGCACGTCCGCAAATTTTTCCACCGTGAGCTGCTCGTTGAAAGCGTCCGGCCGGATTCTGGCGTCCTGCTTCAAAACAGAGCAGAGCCCGGCTAAAATATGCTGCCAAGTCTGCTGCATGCGGCGCTTGCCGTCGTCCTTTTCCTCCCGCATGAAGCCGAGAGAATGCAGCGTAAAAAAGCCCGGATACTGCCGACAGCCGTAGGCCATTCGCTCATACATCCACACGATGCAGGCCTGCACATCACGAAAGACGGCATCGTCCTCCGGGCGGTGGAAGATCTCGCGCCATACGCTTTCCACCGCGGCGCTCATCAGCTCTGCTTTGGAGTCGAAATAGTTGTAGATCGAGCCGACCGACACGCCGCACGCCGCCGCAACGGAGCGAATGCTGATGGCAGACCATCCTCGCTCGCGGATCAATTCCCGGCTGGCTTTCAGGATCTCATCTTTTGATGTTACGACTGTATTCATGTGCTTCCCCTCAATGTGAACATTGTTCAATATCATTATACAAAAAATCCCCGCGCTGTCAAGCACGGGGATTTGATCTTTTTCGACATGATTGCGAAGGAACATGCCGCCGATTTTGTGCGCTATTGCAGTTTCATCAGTCCGTCCACGTCCCGCAGCACGATCTCGCCGCGTCTGAGCGCAACAAAGCCGTCCTCCGAAAAGCTCTTAAGCATGCGCGCCACGGCCTCGCGCGCCGAGCTGATGTGCTGAGCGATCTGCTCGTGCGTCATGCGGATGGTGAAAGAGCCGGTGCGCTCGGCTTCGGCGAGAAGAAAGGTCGCAAGACGCCGGTCAAGGCTCTTGAATAAGATCTGCTGCATCGCCCACATCACGTCGGAAAAGCGCTGGGTCGCCAGTTCGTAGAGGAAGCAGCGCACCGGAAGATTCTGCTCTCTGAGCGCGGCAACGATGCTTGCCGGGATAATCAGAACCTCTGTCTCCCGCTGCGCGCAGATCTGTGTGTCGAAGGTGATTTGGCTGATGACGCAGGAGGCCGACAGCATGCACAAATCATCAGGATACAGACGGTACAGCGTCACCTCGCGCCCCTCGTCGGAGAGGAGGTAGGTGCGGATCTCGCCAGAGAGCACCAAAAGCATGCCGAGGCATTCGCTGCCGCCGTCGTGAATGAGCGCCCCCTTTTCATACCGGCGCGTGACCGCGCTGCGCCGCACCGTTTCCTGCTCCCGCTCCGTCAGCAACGACCAGAACGGAAGCCGTGCTGCCATCTGCTCCATATCAGTGGCAGCTGTGATGCCCGCAGCCGTGGTCGCCGCAGGTGTGGCCGCAGATCAGGGTATCCACGCCGTGCTGCGCCAAAAAGCCCGCCAGCGCGCCGTGGCCGCTGCCGTTGGTGTTGACCACTTCTGCGCGGACGACCGCGTTTTCTGCCACTTCATAGATCTTGAACTGCTCGGTATGACCGAAGTGCTGGAAGATCATGCCGTTTTCATAGGTAACTGCGATTTTCATGGTAGGTACTCCTCCGTTTTTTGATAAGATTCACCGCACACTCATGCCGGTGCATCTCACGCTGCGGCGGTTCAGTCCTCATTGTAAGCGTCCGAAGCCTTGATGCGCTGGTACATATCCTGCATCTGGCGGTCGATCTCGGCGATCTTGCCCGCGCACTCGAACATCTCCTCGTTGATGCCCTCGGGCAGCTTTGTCTTGTCCACCTTGTAGCGGATATCGTGCTCAAGGCTTGCCCAGAAGTCCATTGCAATGGTGCGGATCTGGATCTCTGCCCCGACATATTCCGTCCGGTTGGAGAGATAGACGGGCACCTTAATGTCCAGGTGCAGCGAACGGTAGCCGTTGTAGTTCGGCGTTTTGATGTAGTCCTGCTTTTTCACGATCTCCACATCGGTCTGCCGCTCAAACATCTCCGCCACGCGGTATACATCGTCGATGTAGCTGCACATCACACGCACACCGGCAATATCGTTCACGTTTTCCCGTGCAGACTCGATGCTGACAGGCAGTCCCTTTTTCACAAGCTTTGCCACAATGCTCGACTGAGACTTGACGCGCCCGTCGATGTGATGAATGGGATTGCGTGCATAAAGAACATTGAATTCACTGTTGAGAATATTGAATTTCAACGTGAGCTGCCGAACCGCCGCGTCATAGAGATTCTGCATGACAAGAAAGTCATGCGGATCCTCGCAGAGCACGATGCCGTTCCCCGTTCGATTCATTCTGAGCCTTCCTTTCCATCGGAAGCGTCAACGCCCGCCCGATGTGCTTTTGTCCCTTTCAGTATAGCAGACGATCACCGCCGCGCCAAGGGGAGAAATGCTGATTTTCCGCAAAAGCCTGCGCGAAAAAAGCAGTGGGCGGGAGAAACTACCAAGCGACGGGCAAAAGAACTTGCAATGCAGCGCAAGCCATTCTATAATTAACCTGAAAGGATATGCACAGCGTTCGGCACTTCCGTTCCGGCGGCAGAGCGAACACGCGGAAGGTGCAGAAAAGAACAATGGATAAAAAAGGAAAACAGCAATTTCTTCTGGTCGCGTTCGGCGTGGCGCTCTATGCCGCGCTGATGAATCTCAACGAAGTCGCGGCGTTTCTCACGAGGCTCGCTACCCTCTTCACGCCGGTGATCATAGGGTTATTGATGGCGTTTGTCCTCAGTGTGCCGATGCAGGGCATCGCAGGACGTTTGACGCGCCTGATGCCAAAGGCAAAGGAAAAACACATTGACCTTCTCAGCCTGCTGCTGACGCTTTTGTGCGTGGTCATCGTCGTGGTACTGCTGTGCGTTCTGGCGCTGCCGCAGCTTGCCGCGTCGCTCAAGAGCATCGGCACACTGGTCAGGGAGAACTGGCCGGACTGGGCGCGCCTTCTCTCGGATCACGGCGTGGATACAAGCGAGCTCACCGATCGCATCGCCGCGCTCGATTGGAAAACGGTGCTGGAAAAGGCGCTCACCGGCGCCGGCGCGCTGATCGACTCGGTGGTGGATCTTGCCGGTACCACAGTCTCGGCGGTGGCCAACGTCACCTTTGCCATCGTCATCATGTTTTATGTGCTGCTCGACCGGCGCAGCCTTGCTAAACAGAGCCGCAGACTCCTCTACGCCAACCTGAGCGAGCGAAAGGCCGATCGGGTCTGCCGCATCGCGCGCCTGACGCACACCACCTACGCCCGTTTCCTGTCCGGGCAGTGCGTGGAGGTCGTGATCCTCGGCACGATGATCTTTCTCGCGTTCTCCCTGTGCGGCATTCCCTACGCGGGGCTGACCGCCGCGCTGACGGCGGCCTTCGCCTTTGTTCCCTACATCGGCGCGCTGGCCTCCTGCGCGATCGGCGTACTGCTGACGCTGCTTGCCCAGCCGGAGAAGGCGCTGCTGTGCCTGATCGTCTATCAGGCGGTGCAGTTCACGGAAAATCAGTTCATCTACCCGCATGTGGTTGGCAGCAGCGTGGGGCTTGCGCCGCTGTGGACGCTCCTTGCGGCATTGCTTGGCGGCAAGCTCTTCGGCCTTGTCGGCATTGTGTTTTTCATTCCCCTCACGGCGGTAGTACTCCAGCTCGTACATGAGCACACCGCACAGCAGCTTTCGGAAAAGAAACTCGACCGCGAGGATCTGATCGAATAATAAAAAAGGACGACAGCTTTTTTAAGCTGTCGTCCTTTTTTGTGCGGTCACGACTGCGCCATGCGATCGAGGAGCTGGAAGGCTTCCTCCAGCTTGGGGTCGACGTGGTCTGTTTGCAGGGCTTCGCGCACGCAGCCTTCAATATGCGCGCGCATGATCTCGCGGTTGGCGCTTTTTAAGAGCGACTGCGTGGCGAGGATCTGGTTGGAGATGTCCACGCAGTAGCGATCGTCGTCGATCATCTGCAAAATGCCGTCCAACTGGCCGCGCGCGATTTTGAGCTTGCGGCGGACGGAATCCCGGTCGGCTCTCATGTCCTCAGCGAATGGAAACGGTCTGATAGCCCGCCCCGTCGACCGCAGCCTTGAGCGCCTCATCGCTCACGCTGCCGTCCACGCTGACGGTCGCCGTCTTGCTCTCAAGGTCAACGTTTGCCGTCTGCACGCCGGGAACGGCGGCAAGTGCCTCCTGAACGTGCTTGACGCAGTGCATGCAGGCCATACCTTCGATGTTGATTACTTTTTCCATTGTTGTTTCTCCTTTTTCTTCATTTGCTGTCATTTGATTGGTGGTTATCTCCGCTCCGCCGTCCGACGGAGAAGGCGCCGTATGTGCCGCTGCGTGCTTTGCCTTGAACCAGCGCAGGCGCAGCGCGTTGCTCACGACGAACACCGAGCTGAAGCTCATCGCCAGCGCGCCGAGCATCGGGTTCATCTTGAGGTGGAAGGCGGGATAGAATACGCCTGCCGCGATGGGAATGCCGATGGCGTTGTAGAAAAACGCCCAGAAGAGGTTCTGCTTGATGTTGCGGATCACCGCTCTGCTCAATTGCACGGCGGTGGAAACGTCCAGAAGGTCGCTGCGCATCAGCACGATGTCCGCCGACTCGATGGCGATGTCCGTACCCGCGCCGATGGCAATGCCGACGTCCGCACGCGCGAGGGCGGGCGCGTCGTTGATGCCGTCGCCGACCATGGCGACCTTTTTGCCGCTTTCCTGCAGCCGCCGGATCTCGCGCTCCTTGTCCTGCGGCAGCACCTCGGCCACCACGCGATCCACGCCGACCTGACGGCGAATGGCCTCGGCGGTGCGCTCGTTGTCACCTGTGAGCATGACCACTTCGATGCCCATGTCGGAAAGCTCAGCAACAGCCTGCGCGCTTGTGGGCTTGACGACGTCTGCCACGGCAATGAGGCCGAGAAGCCGGCCGTCGCGGGCGAAGAAGAGCGGCGTCTTGCCGTCCTCGGCCAGCGCTTCGCCGCGCGAAAACAGCTCGCTGTTTTCTACATGGTTCGCCTCCATCATGCGGCGGTTGCCTGCAAGGCAGAGTTTGCCTTCAACCGCGGCACGAAGGCCCTGGCCGGGGATCTGCTCAAACTTCTCGACGGGCAGGAGCGTGAGTTGCTCCTTTTCCGCTTCCGACACGATCGCTTCGGCGAGCGGGTGCTCGGAGCGCTTTTCAAGCGACGCTGCAACGGCGAGGAGTTCGTCCCGTCCCGCACCGAAGGGCAGAACGTCGGTGACAACGGGCTTTCCCTGCGTGATGGTGCCGGTCTTGTCGAGAACGATCGTATTGACGCTGTGCGTCGTTTCGAGCGCCTCGGCGGACTTGATGAGGATCCCGTTCACTGCGCCGCGTCCCGTGCCGACCATGATGGCCGTGGGAGTTGCAAGGCCGAGTGCGCAGGGGCAGCTGATAACGAGCACGGAAATGCCGATGGAGAGCGAGAATTCCACGCTGTGCCCCGTCAGGAGCCACACCGCCGTCGCGATGACGGCAATCGTGATGACCACGGGGACAAACACGCCGCTCACCTTGTCGGCAAGCTTGGCGATGGGCGCTTTGGAGCTGGTGGCCTCGTCCACGAGACGTACGATCTGGGAGAGCGTCGTATCGTCGCCGACCTTCGTCGCGCGCATCTTGAAGTAGCCGGATTTGTTGATCGTTGCGCCGATGACGGTGTCACCCACCTGTTTCTCGACGGGAATGCTCTCGCCCGTCAGCGCGGATTCATCGACCGCGGACGTGCCCTCGAGCACCACACCGTCGACCGGAACGCTCTCGCCCGCCCTGACGATGAGCACATCGCCGGGCTGCACCTCGGCAGCGGGAATGACGCGCTCTGTGCCGTCGCGCTCGACGGTCGCGGTCTTGGGTGCAAGATCCATGAGCTTTGTGATCGCATCGGAGGTTTTGCCCTTGGCGCGCGCTTCCATGGTCTTGCCCATGGTGATGAGCGTCAGGATCGTGCCGGCGGACTCAAAGTACAGCTCCATCATATAGGCATGCACCGTGTCCATGTCCATCTGTCCGAAGCCGATGCCAATGCGATAGATGGCATAGATGCCGTACAGAATGGCGGCGCCGGAGCCAAGCGCGATGAGCGAATCCATGTTCGGCGCGCGCTGAATGAGCGCCTTGCAGCCGCCGATATAATACTGGCGGTTGAGAAAGACGATGGGAATGAGCAGCAAAAACTGCGTAAACGCGAACGTCACCGCGTTCTCCATGCCGAGGAAACACTCCGGCAGCGGCCAGCCCATCATGTGCCCCATTGAGAGATAAAAAAGCGGCACGGTAAAGACGAGCGAGAGCGCGAGGCGGCGCTTCATGCCGCGGTAGGCCTCCTGCGCGGCGCTGAGGCCGCCCTGCTTACCGCTTTGCGCGGCGGGCGCTGCCGCGCCGGGCTTTTCATGCGGCGACGCGCCGTAGCCCGCCTGTTCGACCGCTGCAACGATCTGCGCGGAGGAGAGCGCGCTTTCGTCGTACTCGACGACCATGCTGTTTTTCAGCAGATTCACACTGACCTGCCGCACACCGTTCTGCCCGGAAACAGCTTTTTCCACGCGGCTTGAGCAGGCGGCGCAGCTCATGCCGGTCACATCATAGGTTTCTTTTTTCACCGGGATTCCTCCTTTGGGATAGATACAATACCCCTGTGTGGTATTCTTGAATTGCCCATAGTATAGGTCAAAATATAGAGGTTTGTCAAGCATTTTTTGGGCAAAACGGAGATTTTGCCTTGGCACGGAAGGGCTGTGAAGACTGGACAGTGTTCCCCCTCTTATGGTAAACTGACGATACGATTTTTAGTAACAGCAGGTGCGAAATGAAAGAGAAAAATACGGCAAAGCGCCTCTTTTCGGTGCTGTGGATCTACCTTTTGTGCGCGGCGCTGACGGCGATCCTCATTCCGCTGCCGCAAAAGGAGCCGTCCGGCGAACTTTGGCGGCAATATGAAGCCCGTCTGGATACTCCCGCCGCACAGGAGCGTGTGATGACCATTGAAGATTCCGACAGCGCGCTGCTGCTCCGCTTGCAGCTCATCGAGAGCGCACGAAGGGATCTCATCTTCTCGACCTTTGACCTGCGCGCGGATGAGAGCGGGCAGGACGTGATGTCTGCCCTATGCGCAGCGGCGGAGCGCGGCGTGCAGGTGCGCATGATCGTCGACGGACTCAACGGCTTTCTCCATTTGCAGGGGGACGCAACCCTCCGCGCGCTCGCGGCGTCAGAGAACGTCGAAGTCCGGTTCTACGACCCTGTGGATCTGCTGCGTCCCTGGAAGCTCAACTACCGCCTGCACGACAAGTACCTCATCGCCGACGGTGAGCGCTATATCCTCGGCGGGCGCAACACGAGCGACCTCTTTCTCGGCTCATATCAGGAGAAAAGAAACATCGACCGCGATGTGCTGGTCGTGTCGAATGGGAGCGAAAACAGCTCCGTCCGTCAGCTTGCGGCATATTTTGAGTCCGTCTGGTCGCAGCCGGAGAACCGGACGATCAAGGGGCGCGCATCGGAGAAAACCGGCGCGCTGCATGAGAGATACGAATCGCTGCGGGAGAACTGCCCTGCGGCCTTCGCGGACGCCGACTGGGAAGAGATGACCATGCCGGTCGCGCGCGTGAGCCTTTTGCACAATTCTCCCCGTGCGGAGAACAAATCTCCCGAGCTGTGGGACACGCTCTGCCGTCTGATGGAGCAGGGGGACGACGTGCTGCTGCAAACGCCCTATCTCATCTGCAACCGCGCGATGTATGGCGATCTTGCCCATCTTGCCGGGGAGCGGCAGCTGCGCATTCTGACAAACGCCGTGGAGACCGGCGCGAATCCGAGCGGCTGCGCGGACTATCTGATCGAAAAAAGAACGATCCTCTCGTGCGGGCTTGATGTATACGAGGCGGTATCTGATCAGTCGCTGCACACCAAAACGGTTCTGATCGGAAACGATCTGAGCGTCGTCGGCTCATTCAATGCCGATATGCGCAGCGCCTACCTTGATACTGAGCTGATGCTTGTCATCGAGAGCGAATCCTTCAACGATGTGCTGCGGCAGGCAGAAGCGCCTTACATCGCGCGCAGCCGCCTTGTTCTTCACGATGGCAGTACGGCTTGCGGCGCGCAGTTCGAGGAAACCGCGCTGCCGCCCTTGAAGCGCGCGCTTTACAGAGTATTAAGCGTTGCGCTGCGTCCTGTGCGGCATTTGTTATAAGAAAACCGGACGCCGCCGCGAATAGGCCATAAAACAGATGCAGATTTTGGTGCAATTTCTGCTTTTTTTACCTTGCAAAAGGCTTTTGGTTTTGTTAGGATAGGAACATGTTTGGAATGTTCCGTGTTTTTCACGGAGACAGAGGATAAGAAAGGAAAGTTCGTTATGATTTATACGACCGAAGTACAGCATATGTGCCCCGTTGCAAAGGGCGCATATCACGGTCCCGCCCCGATCCCTGAAGAGGGCAAGTGGGTTCAGGCTAAGCAGCTCGCCGACATCTCCGGCTTCACCCACGGCATTGGCTGGTGCGCCCCCCAGCAGGGCGCCTGCAAGCTGACGCTCAACGTCAAGGACGGCGTCATTCAGGAAGCGCTCGTTGAGACCATCGGCTGCTCGGGCATGACCCACTCCGCTGCCATGGCGAGCGAGATCCTGATCGGCAAGACCATTCTCGAAGCGCTCAACACCGACCTTGTGTGCGACGCCATCAACACCGCCATGCGCGAGCTGTTCCTGCAGATCGTCTACGGCCGCACCCAGTCTGCCTTCTCTGAGGGCGGCCTTGCCGTCGGCGCATCCCTTGAAGATCTTGGCAAGGGCCTTCGCTCCCAGGTCGGCACGATGTTCGCCACCGCCGAAAAGGGCCCCCGTTACCTCGAGATGGCCGAGGGCTACTGCTCCCGCGTCGCGCTCAACAAGGAAAACGAGATCGTCGGCTACGAGTTCATCAACCTCGGCAAGATGATGGACTTCATCAAAAAGGGCATCGATGCGAACGAAGCGCTCGAAAAGGCCAAGGGTCACTATGGTCAGTGGGACAACGCTGCCAAGTACATCGACCCGCGTCAGGAATAAGAAGGGAGGACGAAACAATGGCTTTATTTGAAAACTACGAGAGAAGAATCGACAAGATCAACGGCGTCCTCGCTCAGTACGGTATTTCCTCCGTCGAGGAGTGCCGCGAGATCTGCAAGGCCAAGGGCTTTGACCCGTATGAGATTGTCAAGGGCATTCAGCCCATCTGCTTTGAAAACGCCTGCTGGGCGTACACCGTCGGCGCGGCCATCGCGCTCAAGTCCGGCGTGAAGTCCGCTGCCGAGGCTGCCAAGCTCATCGGCGTGGGTCTTCAGTCCTTCTGCATCGACGGCTCCGTTGCCGAAGACCGCAAGGTCGGCCTCGGCCACGGCAACCTCGGCGCGATGCTGCTCTCCGACGAGTCGAAGTGCTTTGCCTTCCTCGCCGGTCATGAGTCCTTCGCTGCCGCAGAAGGTGCGATCGGCATCGTCAAGAATGCCAACAAGGCCCGCAAGGAGCCGCTGCGCGTCATTCTGAACGGCCTCGGCAAGGACGCTGCTCAGATCATCTCCCGCATCAACGGCTTCACCTATGTCCAGACCCAGTTCGATTACTACACCAGCAAGCTGAACATCGTGCGCGAGATCCGTTACAGCGAGGGTGAGCGCGCCAACGTACGCTGCTACGGCGCAGACGATGTGCGCGAGGGCGTGGCCATCATGCACTTTGAGGGTGTTGATGTGTCCATCACCGGCAACTCCACCAACCCGACCCGCTTCCAGCACCCCGTCGCCGGCACTTACAAGAAAGAGTGCATCGAGCAGGGCAAGAAGTACTTCTCCGTCGCCTCCGGCGGCGGCACGGGCCGCACCCTGCACCCGGACAACATGGCTGCCGGCCCCGCTTCCTACGGCATGACCGACACCATGGGCCGCATGCACTCCGACGCCCAGTTCGCCGGTTCCTCCTCCGTGCCCGCGCACGTTGAGATGATGGGCTTCCTCGGCATGGGCAACAACCCCATGGTCGGCGCGACCGTTGCGGTCGCCGTCGCCGTCGCGGAGAGCCTCAAGTAAGAGGGGAAACCCCTCCGGGTTCCCGCTTCATAAGCTCCAAAGCCTGATTTTTGACCAAATAAAAGCAGGAAGCACGTCCCTCGCACGAAAATGCGGGAGATGTGCTTCCTGTCTTTTCATATTTTTCAACCGTCAGCCAATTTCTCAGGTTTCTTATGCTTCGCTTTCGCGCAGATTGCCATAGCAGCTTCGCTGTTTTATCGGATACCGTACTTCTCGATGATGTAATCCATATCCTTATCGCCTCTGCCGGAGAGGTTGATGAGCACCGAACCCTTGCCCATCGTCTTTGCGAGCTTCATGCCGTAGGCAACCGCGTGGGAGCTTTCGATTGCGGGGATGATGCCCTCCATTCTGGAAAGCTCGAAGAAAGCGTCGAGCGTCTCATCGTCGTTCACAACGTCATACTTCACTCTGCCGATGTCGTGCAGGAAGGCGTGTTCGGGGCCGCTGGACGGGTAATCAAGGCCGCTTGCCACGGAATAAACGGGAGCCGGGTTGCCGTTTTCGTCCTTGAGCATGATGCTCTTGAAGCCGTGCATGATGCCCTCCTCGCCGTAGGTGAGGCTGGCAGCATGATCGCCAAGCTTGGTGCCCCGGCCGAGCGGCTCAACGCCGTAGAGATCGACGGGGTCGTTCAAAAAGCCGGAGAACAGGCCCATGGCGTTGGATCCGCCGCCCACGCAGGCGACGACCGCATCGGGAAGCTCGCCCGTCATATCGAGGAACTGCTCTCTTGCCTCAATGCCCACAACGCTCTGGAAATCGCGCACCATCATCGGGAAGGGATGGGGGCCGACAACGGAACCGATGCAGTAGATAGCGTCCTTGTACTCCTCGCAGTATGCCGCAAAGGCCGCGTCGACCGCTTCCTTCAGCGTTTGCAGCCCGTCCGTGACCTCGATCACTCTTGCGCCGAGGATCTTCATTCTCGCCACGTTCGGGGCCTGCTTTTTGACGTCCACCGCGCCCATATAGATGTCGCAGTCCAGGCCAAAGTAAGCGGCGGCGGTCGCCAACGCAACGCCATGCTGCCCTGCGCCGGTCTCGGCGATGACCTTCTTCTTGCCCATGTACTTTGCAAGAAGCACCTCGCCCATGCAGTGGTTGAGTTTGTGCGCGCCGGTGTGGTTCAGATCCTCGCGCTTGACATAGAGCTGAACGCCCGTACCGATCTTGTCGGAGAGTCTTGCAAGGTGGGAGATCGGCGTGGGTCTGCCCTGAAACTCCTTGCGGATGCGGCGAAGCTCACTGATGAACTTGCGGGATTTGCAGATGGTCTGGTAGGCTTCGCTGATCTCGTTCATGGCGGTTTGCAGCTCGGGCGGGATATAGGAGCCGCCATAGTTGCCGAAATAGCCCTCGGCGTCGGGATAGTTCTTGAAATAGGTATCAAAATCAACATTGTTAAACTTCATTTGATGTTCCTCCGGTCAATTTAATTTAGATTTTGGTTGGGGTGTCGGTCACGATCATGTTCTGATTGTTTTCATCTATCTGGCGTGCGGAACGCCGCCATCGCTGCATCTTCATGAGATCGGCCTCCTTGTAAAACAGAAAAAAACTCCCTTGACTTATTTCATGTCAAAGGAGCTTCGATCAAAACAAAAAACGCCATTGACAGAACAATACACTCTGTCAAGGGCGAATAGGAACAACACTATCCGCGGTGCCACCTTGATTCACGGTGCGACCCGTGCGCTTTGTAGGATACCAACATATCCCGGCAACTAACGTATGCCAACACGTTGCAGAATACTCTGGGAAAAGCCCCATTTGACTGCACCCTCAGCGGCCCATTTGACAACATGTTTCTTGCCTGATTTTCAGCACCACAGGCTCTCTGTAAAGGCATCGCTGCCGTTATCTCCGCTTCAACGGTTTGAAAGATTAAATTGGTTCACATTATAGCGCATCTTTTTTGTTTGTCAATAGGGCTTTGCGCAATATTATGATATTTCGTTCCGCATTCTGCGCCCTGCGGTATCCGCGGCAGTGGAGGCGAAACGGCATCAGAGTCAAGAAAAGCCCCGGAAAACCGATGGTTTTCCGGGGCTTTTGAGCGATTCGATCGAAAAATCTGTTCTCGAAACGAAGCGGCTTAGCGCTTGGAGAACTGAGGTGCGCGACGGGCGGCCTTGAGACCGTATTTCTTGCGTTCCTTCATACGAGGATCGCGGGTCAGGAAACCGG